>ENA-ORUM01000817-ORUM01000817.1-human-gut-metagenome-genome-assembly--contig:-NODE-817-length-32264-cov-3.244404_pt1 | contig 32264 bp, 28 predicted proteins | sample MGYA00242083_ERZ509217 | MGnify/ENA primary metagenome ERZ509217 (study PRJEB26280, sample SAMEA2338831) | human gut metagenome | biome: human gut; feature: human-associated habitat; material: faeces...
GCGCTCTGCTTGCCCTCCCAAAAGGGAGGAATCCCATGGCGGGGCCGCCGTTTTCCTGTGGCAGTTATCTGCGGAGAAGGAAGAATGTAAGGGTGCAAAGCCCTTAGGTCGTTACATCCTTACAGCCTTGCTCCGGCAGATGCCAGTACCACTGTCCGCCCCGCTTCTCCGAGATGACGCCCAGGTTTTTCTTGGCGATCATCAGGGTGCGTTCCGACACTCCCAGCTCTCTGGCCCGGCTCAGCACGGCCTCGGCGGGCATGGCCCTCGTGAGCATCCGCTCCAGCTCCTCCTCCATCTGGGTGGTCTTGGTCTGGAGCCTCCCGCCGCCGCTGAGCACATCGTCCACCGACAGGCCGCAGACTCCCTTCCACTGGAAGCCGTGCTCCCCGTCCAGCAGGAAGGCGATGGACTTTCCCTCGGGAGCAAGGCTGTTCTTATCCTGGATGACCACACGTACCGTCGGGTCCTCTTTCAGAAGCCCCACAACCAGCACGCTTCGGGCGGCGGCCCGGAAGTCGATGGACCCCAGGCCCCGGTAACCGGACTTCAACCCCTGGGCCTTGTTCATGTGTCCGATGAGGATCACGGCGCAGCCGGTGCACTCCGCCATAGCCGCCACCCGTTTCAGAACGGGACGCACCTCGTTGGCCCGGTGCATGTCCACACCGTCCCCCAGGTATGCCTGGATGGGGTCCAACACGATGAGCTGTGCTTCGGTCTGCTGGACCGCCTGCTCCAATCGTTCATCACAGAGCGTCAGCTCCTGCTGGCTCTCGTCGATGACCAGCACCCGGGAACAGTCCGCGCCGGCGGCGGCCAGCCGTGGTTTGATGGTGTCCGCCAACCCGTCCTCCGCCGTCTGGTAGATCACGTTTAGCGGCTCCAGCGCCTGTTCGCTCTCCGGCAGGGACTCACCCCGGGTTAGGGCGGCGATCACCGCCAGCACGAAGGTGGTCTTGCCCTCGCCGGGATTGCCCAGGACGATGGTCAGCTTCCCTCGCGGGAGATACGGATACCAGAGCCATTTCACCTCCTCTGCTTTGATCTCGCCTATGGAAATGAGCTTCAAATCAGGTCTCATTTCCTCACATCCTTTCCTGTGTGTTCGCGAAAGCGACCATTCCCTTCCCGTCGTTTTCATGATAAAATTAGAAAAGGAAAACTTACATGGGAAAGGAACTTCCCGATTTTTTGAAAAAGTCGATGCGACGGAAGGGAGGCGGCTCATGGACAGAAAAAGAAAACCCGGCATCTATCTTCTGACAGATGCCGGGGATGCCGTTGAATTGATCCTGGTTTGGCTGGACGGCCGGGAGACACGCCTGCGGGGACAGTCACCCGCCGAGGAGCTGGTCTCCTTCGTGAACTTTGATTTCTCCGCCTATCGGGCCTCCGTAGAGCGCCTGTGGGAGGAACACGACGTGTTTGAAGAGCGCGTTGAAGTGCCTTACGAGGACTATGTGGGCTTCGTGCGGCAGGCGCTCCCCCTGGCGGAACAGCTTGCGGAGACCGCGCCCGTGGCGTATAGGGGCGTTCTGCATCACCTGGACTCCGCCACAAAGATGCTGTATAACAGCAAGCCCATCTTCCCATCCCGGAAGGCTTTGGCTGTCCTCAACGCGCTGCGCCACCCATATTTTATCCAGAACCGGCTGAGAAACCTGTTCGAGATTGGCTTCGCGGACTTCGAGCGGGGGACTCAGCAAGACCGTTTCCGTGCGCTGGAGGATACCTGGCCGGGCCTGATCGACCAGGCGTTCCCCATCCGCTTTTTGCCGGAGCCGTCCGGCACTCCCGTAGGCACAGTCAGGGAATATGCCCTGGACGATCTGTATGAGCTCTGCCTGGCGGAGCTGTCTCTCTACTTTCAGCAGGACCGGCGGCGGATTGCCCGCTGTAAGAATTGCTGGCGGTATTTTGTGCCCAAGACCGAGGCGGAGTCCCGGTATTGCTACGGGGAGATGGACGGGAAGCCCTGCAAGCAGGAGGGGGCTAAGCGTATGCGCCGGTTCCGGGCGGATACGGACGAGGTGCTGGCGGCCTACGAGCGTCTGCGCCGGCGGCTGGAGGAGCGGGCCAACCGGCTGGAATTGGCGGACCCGGGAAGAGAAAATCACCTGATCCCCTTTGACAGAACACGGTATGAAGCATGGCTGTACGGAGCGCGGGAGGCAAAGAGAGCATATCAGGCGGGCGGCATCTCCGCCGGGGAATTCCTGCGGCGGATCGACGTGGACGGGGAACTGGACGACAACGCCGCTCGGGACACATTCCCTGCGCCCGGCCAGACGCCCTGGCGGGACCATATCAAAAGAGATATGGACTTCGTTCCCGGCAAGCGGTTCACGGACATGCTGTACCTGGATTTGTCAGCGGATGATCCCGCCTAGACCATGATCACCGCCGAGGAGCAGATCCGAAAGGCGCGGGGCGGGCACGCCAGTCTCCACGACCGCTATGGCGTGGAGAACCCGGTAGACCCCAAGGCCCACGCCAAGGAGTTGGAGGAAATGTTTGCCCCTCGCGAGCCTGATCCACAGGTGGAGCTCATGAAACGTTTGATTGCTGAGGCGGCCATGATCTCTATGGAGACCGTTTGGCCGGAAAATGACAGTACCTGAACTGGATTGTCAGTTATATGCTAAAATAGAAAATGTAAACGGAGGATAATAATGGAAAAGCTTGAATATCAGGAAAAAGATGGGAAAGTGTTTTGCCCATTAGCAAATAAATGGCTTGTTGCTAAGCCGGAGGAGAAGGTCAGGCAGAAGTACATCTGTATCCTTGTGAATGACTATGGGTACTCATTAGACCAGATGGCGCAGGAACAAAAAGTCAACAATTCTCAACGTGGGCAAGGTAAGGCTCGTGCGGATATTGTTATTTGGAAAAGCAAGAAAGACAAGGACGATCGAAAAGCGGCTTTTATTGTTGTAGAGTGCAAAGCTGAAAACGTAAAGATCCGCGTAGAGGATTACTATCAGGGTTTCAACTATGCCGCGTGGGCACATGCTGATTTCTTTGTTACCACAAACGAGAAGGAAACAAAGTTTTTTAATGTTGATCCGGCATTTCTCCCGCAAAAACTTGAGGAAGTTATAGCTATACCTACCGCAGAGGATGTCGATAACGCCCAAAAAATCGAACAGATAAAGAATCAGACAAAGACGTTTACCCGTGAGGAATTTACAAAAACCTTACAGGCCTGCCATAACATTATTCGTAATAATGATAAATTGTCCCCCGAAGCAGCGTTTGACGAAATCAGCAAACTTCTTTTTATGAAAATCAGATATGAGCGGCAACAAAGAGGCACAAAGGTATTTACCAAAGCAGAGTATCTGTCTCAAGCTGATAATTACGAGAAAAATTTGCGTCCCGGTTTGAAAGCGAAAGGCATTGATCAGCCTTATATGCAGAACCTATTCGACACTACAAAAATCGAATTTAAAGGAGACCATCTGTTTGAGGATAATGATGAAATCAAAATCAGAGAAAATAGTTTCGTTCAGATTTTGGAGAAACTGGAAAATTACAATCTTTCTGATACGCAGGATGATGTAAAGGGCATCGCTTTTGAGCAATTCCTCGGTACAACCTTCCGAGGTGAACTTGGTCAATTCTTTACGCCGAGAACAATTGTAGATTTTATGACGGAAATACTCGATCCTCAGGAAGGTGAGATTATCTGTGATCCAACCTGCGGCTCCGGTGGATTTCTCATCAAAGCGTTTGAATATGTACGTGAGAAAATAGAAGCGGATGTCAGAGCTCAGAAGGAAAAGCTGAGGGCCTCTCTGGAAGGAGATGGCTTTAACAGCAAGCCGGAAAATGAACAGATAGAAATCAGCGACAGAATTGATAAGATGCAAACGGCATTGAATACTGAACTCGATACATCTATTGAAGGAAGCCGCATGTATCAGCTCTCCCGCAATTGCATTTATGGGACGGACGCAAATCCCCGTATGGCTCGAACGTCCAAAATGAACATGATTATGCATGGCGATGGCCACGGCGGCGTGCATCACCACGATGGACTGCTCAATGTCAACGGTATCTTTGAGGAGAGGTTTGATGTAATTCTGACAAATCCGCCATTTGGTCAGAATGTTGACCGCAATCAGCTCATCTCCGTGGCTGATCGCTTTACGGATGAGGAGATGAAACAAAAATACAAGGCAAAATATGGGAAATCCTATGATAAAGCATTAAAACAGGTGGATGACCACATCGGCGAGTCTCTGCTCTCACTTTACGACCTTGGCAGCACAAGTACCCTCACGGAAGTTCTTTTTATGGAGCGGTGTCTCCGCCTGCTCAAAAAAGGCGGACGCATGGGTATGGTTCTCCCTGAAGGTGTCCTCAACAACAAAAACCTTGCCTCCGTCAGGGAATACTTCGAAGGTCGCGCAAAACTGATTCTTATATGCTCTATACCTCAGGATGTGTTTATTGCCGCCGGAGCAACGGTTAAACCGAGCCTTGTTTTTATGCGCAAGTTTACAGCAGAGGAAGAATTTGAATACAGCAGATGCAAGAAAGAGGCAATCCTTGAGATCACGGCGCTTCACCAGGCAGAGATAGATTCTTTTACGGAGACTATTGCCGCCTGTGACGCTCAGACAGATTCCCTTAAGGACGATCTCAAGGATGCCAAAATCAGATTGCGGAAAGCCAAGAAAGACAAAAAGGACACTGCTGCTATTGAGGCGGAAATTGACGTCATTCAGCAGGAGCAAAAAAAGAATAAAGGTAAGAAAAAGACGGCAGAAAAAGCGCTGGCCGATTTAAAGAAGCTGATACACGAGGAAAGCAAACCTGTCACCAAGAAAAAATTTGACTATGATATTCCCATCGCCAAGGTCGAGGACGCGGGAATTACCACCACCGGAGCGGCATCGGAAGGAAATCAGCTGCCGGCACTGGTGAAGGAATATCGAGAATATTGCAATAACGCAAAACTGTGGAGTATAAATACCTTAAATTATGTGTATTCAATAAATGATGGTACCGTTTATCGCATACTGGACGGTCAGGAGGTGCAGATAAATGCCTGACAATATAAGATTGTTGCAAACAATGCCTTTTCGCCAATTAGACAAGTGGTATGTTGAATACTATTTGAATACGAAAAAATTAAATTCAAAATTCAATGTGCAAAAGCTTTCTACACTGATCACACCCGTAAAAAGGCGAATAAAGAAAGCGGATTATGACGGCATCCTCCCTGTCGTTTCTAAGATTGTATTTAAATCTGGAGAAATAATCTTTAGAAAAGAAAACAAAACAGGAATGGACTTGCTGTATATAAAAAAAGGAGACTTGCTCGTTTCAAGTATAAATTTTCATCAAGGGGCGGTTGCGATAAACAATATCGGAGATTTTGTTTGCTCAACGCACTATCAATCTTTTTCTATTGATACAACATCTGTAGTCCCAGAATATTTGATAACTGTATTACGTTCTAAAAGTTTTATCAATATGGTCGCTGGTCTCAAGGCAAATGGAATTAAGAATGAGTCTGGTTATGATTTCATAGGTGGATTTGGAATTCCTGTACCTTCGATTCCGGAACAGCAGGAAATTCTCAAGGCATACCACACCACTCTTGCCGAGGCCGGTGATAACATAGCAAAAGGCGACAGTTTCAGTGATGGTCTGCTTTCTGATATTCAGTCCAAAGTATCTACGCTAAAGAAACAGGAGCATAGAATTGAGACATTAGAGGCTATAATGCAAATCATCCCATTTGCGGCCACACGCAGATGGGAAGTTGGCTATATTCTTAAAGAGGGACGTCTTGAAGATATTTATGGGAGTTTTAAATACAAAAGCTATAGCATTCATGAACTACAAACGGAATCTCTTTTTGGGCTTTCGGTTAAGGCGTCCTTGGAACAGAAAAAGGAGATGATTCCTGTCCTTAGAATGTCTAATGTGGTTAATGGCGAGATTGATTACTCCGAATTAAAATACTTGCCGTTAAAATGTGCCACAACAAACAAAGAACCCGATAAATGGCTTCTGAGAAACGGTGATTTTCTAATTACAAGGACTAACGGAAGCAAGGACTTAGTCGGTAAAGCAGCGGTATTTCATGGTAAAGATGTTTATACTTATGCATCGTATTTAATCAGATACCGTTTCGATATATCTATTGTTTTACCAGAATATGTAAATATTCTCTTCATGACTCAGCTTGTTAGAGAACAAATAGCAGTCATGCGCAGACAGGGTGGTGGTCAGTACAACTTAAATAGTGATGAAATCGGTGCAATCAGAATCCCTGTGCCATCTATCCCGGAGCAGCAAGCTATTGTGGCAGCGTATGATTCAGCCAAGGATGGTGCAAATATATATTATGACAAAGGACAGACACTAAAGGAAAAAGCTGCTGCTGACTTTGAAAAGTGCATATTCGCATAGATGCCAATCTTACGATGAAAGAATTTGTGGTGATGTGATACGGATGACGATGATTTTATCCATACCGGCCACAATTGATGTTCTTCATGGAATATGGCGCTTAAAACGATGTGTAACCCCCCGCGTGGTGCTTTTATTCTACACCACGCGGGGGGTTACACATCGTTGGGGAGGGAAAGAACCGTCAATACCCCGCATTCCCCAGCTCATCCAGCATACTGCGCCGCCAGGGAGAGGCCATCCGCCACCGCTGCGCCAGTTCTATATCCTTGCTGCCCGGGTATGCCCGGAGTTTTTTCAGATAGGCGATTAAGACGGCATACCGTTTTCGGTCGCTGGCCAGACGCATTTGTGCTTCCAGACACTGTATGTAAGCGTCCCGCATCTGCTCCGGGAACCGGGGCCGGAGCGCATTCCCAGCGGTCCAGAGTCGAGAGGCTCTCCAGAGCGGCCACCCGTTCCATCAGCCGGTCATAAAGCCCTTCTTGCTCCAGAAGATCTTCTCGCAGGCCACCGTACAGAGTTTTCCCGGCCAGTAGGCGTTCCTGCAGTTCCGGCCACTGATCCGGGGGAAACTGTTCCTTGAGCTTTTGTACATAGGTCAAATCACGCTGGCCGCACTGGGACACCAGGAATTGCAGTTCATCCAGCAACTTTTTCGCCTGCCCCGTCTCTTCATACAGGCTAATCAGTTCCTGACTATACCCGGAGACCAGACCGGGCCATTTCCGGTCCAGCTCCTTGCTTTCTCGAAGTAGCGGTTCCGCCTCGTTGTACCGCTTTTCTTCCGACAGCCGGGAAATCACACGGCGGCGGACGTCGGGGAGATCCCTGTGCTCCCGCTCCGCCGGCTGAATTTCCTCCTGTGGAAGACCCAGCTCCTCCATCTGCTCCAGATTCTGGATCACCAACTGGGGCAGGCTGCTGTACCTCTGATCATGTCTGGTCTGCTCCTCCTGGATCATGCGGTCCAGCTGGGCGATGTTGGATCGAAGAAACTCTGGATCATGAAACAGCTCTTGTTGGGCTTCCCACAAAAGCTCCTGGCACAGGTCATCTGAGACCCGGGAGGCGTCCTGAAACCACTGGTACGCCCTGCGCTTCAGCTCTGGAGCGACCGTTTCAATCTGGGCATTCCACAGGTCGTGACAGGTCTCGGTCAGCATGGTCAGCCCTCCGTCTGAATCGTCCATCTCACTCTGAACCGCCGCGCGAAAGCCGTAGCTGGTCAGAGAGAAGGCCTCCCACACATGTCCGGATGCCAGAAACTGGCCGGCGGTGTCGGAAAGAAGATCGTCCAGCTGGCACATGGCGTCCCAGGCCCGGTCGTATTCGATGTACCTATACCGCCCGGTGGCCCGCTTCAGCGGCCGGGTGATCTTCTTTTCCAGTGCTGAATCTGCTGCTGGGAGGGCGGCTCCGCCGCCAGATACTTACAGGGGGTTCTGTCCAAAGTGTAGGGACAGTCACAGGATCACCCTGCGATCTGCCCGTCCTCCAGGTCGATCTCCACCCGGTAACGCTCGCTGTCCAGGACCACCGCTTTGACGACATCGCCCTCACGCCGGAGCGTCTCCGCTGCGCCCTCACGGTAATGGGCCAGACCCCGCGGTAAAATATGAGGGGCAAACAACTCCTTCCAGTTCCTGAGGGTCGTAGGCTCACCCCTTTTCTCCCTCCGCATCGTCTGTGCGCTCTGTCAGTGCCGCCGCGCCTTCCATCACCCCGGTCACCAGTTTCTGGGCATTCTCCGCCGTCGCCACCGGCCGTCCGGTCTCCTGCTCCAACTCCCTCCGGGCGTTGCCGGCGATGCGGCCGCCCCGCTGGGCTACCTTATGATTTTCCTCCAGGCCCTCGGGCTACTCCGCCCGGGAGATGTCGTCGGTAAGGATGGCGAACTCCTGGCCCTTCTCCACGCCCGCTTGTTCCACTCATCGGTGAGCTCATTTCGGATACGGATGGCCAGCAGGCGCTGGTGGACCCACTCCTCCGAGCAGCCCTTTTTCAGGTAAGTATCCAGGGCCCTGTCGATGGCCTGCTCCGGGCCGATGGTCTCCTCCATGCGCTTCCAGCCCACCTGAGCCAGCCACAGTTTGAAGGGTTCCGCCTTGGGAGAGGGGATGGACTGGATGATCCGCAGCAGCTGCTCCGTGTCGGCCACATCGGTGAGCCGCTTCCTGCCGTCGGCGGCGGTCATCTTCAACTGCTTACAATTTGTAAGCAGTTGGTCCGCTCCCTCATCCTCATGGTGAAAGGGACGCTCTTCGTCAGGATGTACAACTCCACCCGCCCCGTTTTGCCAAGTCCAGCATCGCGGCGCAGAACTGTTCCCACCATGTCAATATGGTCAATGACGGGTCACATTTTTGGATATTATTGGTAAACTTTTTAAACTTAATATTTTATTGCGGCAGAACTAAATTTTCATCTCTTTGCAGACAAGTAAAAAGGCTAGAAACGCTTCTCACGGATTTCATACACAGCTGACAATTCTTCTTTTGCTATAATCGGATTAGCTGTCAGAAGTAAAAGTACATGGGTCGTATTGAACACCGCTGCAAAAAAGATTGTGGTCGCTTTGTTCTGCCCAGGCCGTATATGGACTTTTTCTCTTTTAGTCTGTACTTGACAATAGAATTCACCCGCAAAATAAAAATCCACCGACGTAAAGCCGGTGGATTTTTTCATATGGATGTTTTATTCCGCGCAGAAGGAACCTTCCTCCCGCTCCGGAGACAAGCCGCTGCCCGCCTTTTTTCCCTCATGCTCCCCTTTCATCAAGGACGCCGCATACTGAAGCAAGGATGTGTTGACCCCCTGCTCCATAATAACCCGCTCTACCTGAGGCAGATGCAGCATAAGCACAGTGGTTACCACCTGTTCCGCCGTAATCCACGCACTGGGACAAAGGGCACATTCGCCGGAAAAACGGAAGCGAAATTCTCCGTTCTGGAAGGAATACCAGCCAATACTCCCGCCGTGGGCAGCCAGTACCGGCCGTACATATTGATCTAATACCTGTTCAATCTCTGGATGTACACTCATTCTTTTACATGGGCCAGGCGCTTGGCCAAGTTCTTCTTATACTCCATATCCACTTGCCGGGAAATCATGATCCGCTGAGCCTGGGGCGAGCCAGCGCCGTGGAGGCTTTCTGTGCGGTAGCCCACAGCGGCAGTTCCCAGCGCCAGATTCTCAATAAAGCGCAGAATTCTCAGGCGGTTCTCTGTGGAAACGCTGTCCACACCCTTGAGATATTTCTGGATATAGGGACCAATTTTCTCATCTTTGAAATCTTTTTCCGAGGGAGCGGTCACCATCAGGCCGCCTGCAATGTCCTCGGCCAGACGGACAATCTCATAGGGGAAGCGGGTGATGTTCTGCTTACAGACGTTTGCCAGCAACAGGTCGATCATATAATTTCCGCTGTCAGTGGGTTTGCCCTCCGCCGAGCAGGCGATACCGCAGGAAAACAGGGTTTCGTTGAGGTGGTTCATTTCGATCAGCTTGTCTTTAATGTGGCTCGCCTTGGCCGCGCCGTTATAGTCCGCCGCCACCGCAGCCGCGCCAATCAGCGCGTCACCCACGCCGACCTTGCAGCCGCCGTAGCTCTGGCGGTGATACCCGGCAAAGCGCTCCACCATCATTCCTGCAAATTCGGTCTCACCGTTGAGGAAAATCCGGTCATTGGGCACAAACACATCGTCAAAGATCACCAGGGCCTCCACCCCGCCGAACTCCGGATTGCCCACATCCATCTCGCTGCCCTCCAGCTTGCGGGTATCGCAGGACTGGCGGCCAATCACCATAAAGATACCTTCCGCATCCATGGGCACGGCAAAGGATACCGCATAATCCTTGTCCTCGGGCTTCATAGACTGGGTGGGCATGACGATGATCTCATGGGAATTGAGGGCACCCGTCTGATGGGCCTTGGCGCCCCGCACCACAATGCCGTCCTCCCGCCGCTCTACCACGCGCAGGAACAGGTCGGGGTCCTCCTGCTGGTAGGGAGCCTTGGAACGGTCGCCCTTTGGATCGGTCATGGCCCCGTCCACCGTCAGGTCCTTGTTCTGGCACATGATCATAAAGTTGCGGAAATTCTCATGGTAGTGGGTGCCATGAGCCCGGTCGATCTCAAAGGTTGTGGAAAATACCGCGTTAAAGGCGTCCATTCCCACGCAGCGCTGGAAGCAGGAGGCGGTCTGCTGCCCCAGCAGGCGCTGCATCTTTACTTTCTTGATCAGGTCATCAGTAGACTGATGGATATGGGTAAAGCGGTTTACCCGCTCCCCGGTGTAGGGGGAAATGGCGGTCATCAGATCCTGGTACTCCTCCACCTGCGCCAGGTCATAGGTCATACGCACTGAGTTCAGGGAGGGACGAAGGATCGGATCATCCACCGGATTCTCTATTTTTTTGCCGAACATATACACCTGCGGGTGCATAGCACGGATGCTCTCGATATATTGCTGCCCCGTCATCAACGCCATGGTAAACGCTCCTCTCTATGTCAATGTAACTTAAAACGCCGCTTCCAGAATTTCGGTCACGTCCTGCTCCGTCAGCTTAACGGGATTGAGGCCCATCAGGCGATATTCCATTGCTCCCTTGACAATCTCAGGGAACATCTCCCGGGTGACACCCACCTGGCTGAGCTTAGAGGGCAGGCGCAGATCCGACTGCAGCTGCTCGATCGCATTGACCGCCGCTTCCGCAGCCTGACTGAGGGTAAGTTGTTCCGTTCTCTCCCCCAGAAGGCGGGCAATGGTGGCAAACCGCTCCTGAGTACCGGGCAGATTCCGGCGGCACACATAGGGCAGCAACAGCGCATTGGCTACTCCGTGAGACACATGGGCTACTCCGCCGATGGCCTGGGAGATACCATGGACCGCGCCCAGTCCGCCGTTGACAAAGGCCGCACCGGCCAGCACGCTGGCAATGGCCATTTCCGAACGTGCCTCCATATTCTCCGGGTCGCTGGCAGCCAGACGCAGGCTGGCGCCGATCCTGGAAATGGACGCCACCGCCATGGCATCGGATACAGGACTTGCATTGCGGGACACATAGGCCTCCACCGCGTGGGTCAGCGCGTCCATACCGGTGGACGCGGTGATGATACGAGGCATATCCCGGTGCATAATGGGATCGACTACGGCTACCAGAGGAATCAGCCAGTCGTGGGTAATGCTCAGCTTAATGCCCCGCTGTTCATCGCTCAGAACGCTGGCCGCCGTAACCTCGCTGCCGCTGCCGGCAGTGGTAGGCACCGCCACCAGGGGCAGGGGTCTGTGGGTAAGGGTCCGGCTGCCGCCAAAGAGGTAGTCCCGGGCCGAGCCCTCATTGGTTGCCAGGGCACAGATGGCCTTTGAAGTATCAATACTGCTACCGCCCCCTACTGCGATCACCATGCCGTAGCCAATCTTTTTCAGAGAGTCCGCCGCCGCATCCACAGTCTCTACCGGCGGTTCGGGCACAACCTGGTCATAGACCTGGTAGTCGATTCCATCTTCCTCCAAGCCCTTCAAGATGCCCTGAAATCCCTGAGAGGCGCCAATCACCCGGTCCGTCACCACCATGACCTTCTCCGCCCCGAATTCCCGGCACAAAGGGCCCAGGCGGGTGGAAGCACCTTGGCCAAAGACGATACGAGTGGGCAGCTTAAATACAAACTCTTTCACAATAATTCCTCTCTTTCCAAGGGCAATATATTCAGTCGCCATGGCTATTTTTTCGGCAGGAACCGATTGTAGCGCAGCGGTGTCAGATCCAGCACACTCTTGCCGTCCGCAATCAGATTGGCCAGCTCAAAGCCCACCGTGGGGCCAATGCCGAAGCCGTGGCCGGTAAAGCCGCAGGCGGTATAGAGCCCTGGAATCTCACTGACCGCGCCTACCACAGGCACGCCGTCCTGGCTCTCGTCCTCCCAGCCTGCCCAGGAACGAACAATCTTCACATTTTCCAGCAGCGGGAAATAACGCAGAACGCTGCGGCAGATCACGGGAGGCGTCATACTGGTACTGGTGGTCTCCTTCTGGAAATCGTAATAATTGCCAAAGCCGGCGCCGCCGCCAAACAGGAACGAGCCGTGGTGGGTCTGATGGCCATAGAAGTCGGCTGTGGCCACGCCCAGCATCATGTCAAACATCTTGGGCACTGCCTCAGTCACGAGACACTCAATGAGCTTTTTCCGCATGGGAATATCAATGCCCATCGTGTTAAGAATATCGCGGCTTTCAAAGCCTGCCGCAACCACGATGTTGTCGGCCTCATACACGTCTCCGTGATCGGTGACCACCTGGGCAATCCGGCCGTGGTGCTGGCGAAGCTCCACCACCTCTTCACCGGTAATGAAGTGTGCCCCCAGCTCCCGGGCCCGCTTATAGTAGCCAAGGGTGACCATCAGGGCGTTGGCATGGCCGTCGCTGGGACACCAGGCCGCGCCGATCACCTCGTCGGACATATAGGGATTGATTTCATGGGCCTGGGCCGAATCCAGCATGACCATATCAAGGCCCATTTTGTTGCAGCTGGCGGTCAGCTTGGTCAGCTTTTCAATGTGCTCCGGGGTCTTGCCCAGACGCAGGTTGCCCTTCTGCTCATACTCGATGTCCACACCCAGTTCTTCACTCAGGTTGGGCCAGATGTTCTGCACCGCATACATGGCCAGAGGCAGCTCCCGCACATCACGGGCGGACTGACGAACACCGCCGGCGTTCCGGCTGGAGCCGCCGTGACCGATCACTTTGCGCTCCAGAACCAGGGGCTTGAGCCCCTTCCGACACAGATAATAAGCTGTGGCATTGCCTACAATACCGCCGCCTACAATGATCACATCTGCGCTGGTGCTCATTTTTCCACCTCCTGCTCAATAATCTCGTTGCCGTACACGCTCATCTCAATGGGACGCGCGGGGGTACGGGCGGTATTGGTCTCCAGCTCATTGGGCCGAACGCCCAGCTCCCGGGCGACAATCGCCTGCACCAGCTTTCCACAGGTGAGGCCCTGGCACAGTCCCATGCCAGTGCGCAGATAACGGCGGATTTCGCTCAGATCCCGCATTCCGTCGTGAACGGCCCGGCGGATTTCGCCCTTGGTCACTTCTTCACAGCGGCACACAATCACATCATCATCCGGCTGGGGAATGAATTCCCCCAGGTCTATGTTTCGATCTACAATCTTTTCCATGGGGCTTTCCTCCTTACACGCGGATAAAGCGGGCGGTAGCGGCATATTCCTTGGGCACACGCATGGTCAGCAGTGCCGTATGATCCAGGGCCTTCGCTGCCCGCACCGATACTACCTCAGCCTGGCACACCGGCTTACCGGAGCGGTCCAGAGCCGTTCCCTGGGTGCCCTTCTCGGGCAGGGGCAGGAACTCATAAGGCAGCGTAATCTGCGCCCACTGCTCATCCTGCTCCACCAGGAAAATAGCCTGGCCGGGGCAGTTGGCCACACACATGCCACAGCCAATGCATTTGGCCTGCTTATCCACAACAGGCAGCGAGGTGATGTTGGAGCCGACTTTGATACAGCCCACTTTACAAGCCTCTTGACAGGGATTACAGGGGATGTTCTGCGTACACTCAATGACCGGGTGAATTCCAACCTCATAAACCTTGGCGCTGGGGAAAGCCGCCATTTCTTCGTCCGACACATACCCATGGGCCAGCAGGTTGCTGGACAGGGCATAGCCCTCGTCGGTCTGGTTCATGTCCGTGCGTCCCTTATTTTTGGGAGCAAACATGCCCTGACGCAGCTGATCCAGAGAGGCATACTGGGTCTTGAACTCCTCTTCCAGCTGCTCCTGAGTCAAGTACCCGCTGCGGCAGGCAGCGGCCAGGCCTGCAATGCGGCCCTCGATCATGGCCGAGCTGGCCTCCTCAATACCCGACACGTCACCGGCACAGAATACGCCGGGAATCGAAGTAGCGCCATACTGATCCACCACGGGTACCACGCCGCCCCGCTTCGGGTCATCTACCATCTGGCAGCCGCCCATCCGGGCCAGCTGAGACATAGGCGAGAGACCCACGGCGATGCAGATGGTATCCACATCCAGGTGCTTCTCCGTGCCGGGGATAAAGTTCCAGTTCCGGTCCACCTGAGCAATTACGGCACCGGTCACATGATTCTCACCCTCGGCCCGCACCATGGTGTGGGAGAGATAGAAGGGCACGCCCGTTCTGGCAACCTTTGCCGCGTGGACGCCATAACCGCCCACCCGGCTGGCACCGTCGATGACAGCCACCAGCTCACAGCCGGCCTGAAGCAGCTGGAAGCCAACCACCAGACCCACGTTGCCGGAACCGACCATCAAAACCTTTTTGCCCGGCTGCACACCGTGCAGGTTCATCATAGTCTGGGCTGCGCCCGCGCCAATGACGCCGGGAAGATCCCAGCCCCGGAAGGTTACCATATTCTCGGAAGCGCCGGTAGCTACCACGATATTGTCGCCCTTGTAATGGACTACCTTGTCCCCCTGCATCACACAGATTTCCTTCTCGCGGTACATACCGATTACTGTGGCGTTCAGCTCCACCTGCACGCCCAGCTCTTCCGCCCGGGCCAGAAGCTCCTGGCCGATCACAAATCCACGGATCTTCGCCTTGTGCTCCTTGGAACCAAAGAATTTATGGATCTGTTTGAACAGCTGACCGCCGGGGCGGGCGTTCTCGTCGAACACCACCACACGCATTCCCTTTTCCGCCGCCTGAATAGCCGCGGACAGGCCGGCAGGGCCGGCGCCGATGACAATCAATTCATATCTTTGCATGGCTCATTCCTCCGCTTTTGGAGACACACCGTACTGTGTCTGCACCTTCATTCCCCGCGCCAGAGGAGTAACACAGGTACGCACATTCGGCTTTCCATCCACAATCATGACACAGTCGGTACACCGCCCGATGGCGCAAAATATGCCTCTGGGCTTATGGTGCTTGCTGGTATAGCGATGAATATCAACGCCTGCGGCCTTCAGCGCCATTGCAATGGGCTCGCCCTCCCGGCCAGTCATGGGCTTACCGTCCAAGGTGAACTCCACCAGCTCGCCTTTTTCATATTCTCCCAGGATCGGATGTTCTTGAATTCTCATGGCACACTCCTATGTTACATGCTCAGGTGCCCTACTAGGGGCACCTGAAATTGTTGTGTTGTTTTAGGGATTACTCAACGTCGATGGGTTCCACACTGTGAATCGCTTTGCGCTCAGACAGAGGAATTTTAGCATACCACCACTTCAGCGCAATGGCAACAATGAGGCACCCAAAGAATACTGCGGCAAAGATACCGATGAAGGTCCACTGCTGTCCGCCCAGAAGCATTGCAGGTCCAGCGGCCCACACGAAGGTCTCCATGGGGGTGAGGAAGGGGGTGGTCACAGCGGTGTCGTTCAGGGTCTTGGACTCGTTCTCAGGATCCACAATCCGCAGCAGCAGGAAGCCGATGGCGAACACGCCGGTGGCATAGCCGTACACGAAGATGCTGCGCTCGAACCAACTGTCCTTGTTCATGGCAGGCCCCAGGACGAAGAGTACCGCCCAAGTGATCAGGATACCCAGCAGAGAGAAGGCAATCAGGGGAGCAGCGTACTCCACAACGACCTTAGTGTTGATGCCGGCCACGCCGAAGAACACCAGGTAATCGGTGCAGGTGCCGCTGATACGGGTGTTCATGCGCTTGTTTACATAGCGGTACAGGCCCTTGTCCTTGGTGCCGCCCAGGGTCAGGAAGATGACAATACCAATGATGAAAGCGAATGCATAGTCAGGAATGTTGACGCCAAACTGGCTCTTCACCCAAGTCTTGGCCAGATAGCCCAGGCCGGAGGGAACCAGCAGCAGGCACAGGTGCCAGCACAGGGGGTCCAGCGCCATGGAGTTAACAGGCTCGGGGCCCATGTTGTCCCGGTTCTTGGGGCTCATCATGCCGGTCTTCAGGTCGCCGGAGAGGTACTGAAAGCTCTTGATATACTGAGTATAGCCCTTGGCGGTGGCCCACTTGATGTAGATGATACCGCCGAAAATACCGGTAAGAATACCTACGGTTGCAAAGGTCATGCCGATGTCGCCGGCATTCTCATAGCCCATCTCGGCCAGAGTAGTGCCAACGGCTGCGGCAGTGCCGTGTCCGCCCAGGAAGCCGGAGGCCAGCTGCAAACCAAACACATTATTGATTTCGGGCCAGATGGCGGTGCCTACGGTGACGCACAGCAGGCAGGGCAGCCACCACTGAAGTGCGCTCTGAGCGGCCTTATAAAGGCCGTAGCCCAGCACGCGCTCGCCTTCGTTGCGCATAGTCTGCTTATCGATCTTAAAGCCGTTGATACCGATAGCAGCAAAGATGGGGATCATCAAAACGCTGGTATAGGAACTGATGGAATCGCTGAAATGCAGAACGTTCAAAAACTGTGGTCCGAGAAACAGGCCGAGAAAACCTGCCAGCATACTGGAGGGGATAAAAAACTTCTGGATCAGGGGAACTTTTGCTCTCAAGAGCTGGCCTACCAGGATTAGAATGGATGCGAATGCGAAGTCCATTAACACTGTGTACACGGTCATTTCTACTTTCCTCCTTAAATCTCGTTCACACTTTACACTTTATTTAAACCGCTCAGTCGGTTTAAACTCCATCAAGTTACGCTCAGGGCTGTACCTTACTGCTCTTTTTCCAGATTCCCATGCGCTCCGCCTGCTGCATCAGCTCCTCACGGAAATCGGGATGCGCGATGGAAATCAGCAATTCCGCACGCTCATAAGTCGTCTTTCCCTTCAGGTTCACCGCGCCGTATTCCGTCACTATAAAGTGTGTAGCGCTGCGCGGCACGCTGACAATGGACCCTTCGGGGAAGCGCGGGCAGATCAGCGACTCCACCTTGCCATCCTTGCCTACCCGGGTGGACGGAGTGCACAAGAAGCTTTGCCCGCCGTTGGAATGGAAGGCACCCATAACATAGTCCAGCTGACCTCCAGTGCCGCCAATGTGCTGCCACTTGGCCGACTCGGAATTGACCTGTCCGAACAGGTCCACCTGCAGGCAGCTGTTGATGGAAACCATCTTATCAATGCTTCCAATCACATGAATGTCATTCACATAGTCCACAGGAACCGCCCAAGTAATGGGGTTGTCATCAATAAAGTCCATCAGGGCCTGACTACCGCTGGCAAAGGTGTAGACCATTTTGCCCTTATTGACATTTTTGTTGCTGGAAATCTTTCCTGCCTCATAAAGCTTCAGGTAGGAATCCACAAACATCTCCGTATGGACGCTGAGATCATCAATGTCCGAATCGGCCAGCATAGCGCCGATGGTGCTGGGGATTCCGCCAATGCCCAACTGGAGGGTGCTGCCGCTGCGAATATAGGGGAAAATATTGCGTGCAATCTGCTTTTCCACTTCGCCTGCAGGCTGAGGATCGAAGGTGTTCATGGGAAGGTTGCTGCCCTCCACCACCAGATCCACCTGGCTTAAATTGATGACGTTTTCAATGCCGTGGTTGATGGGCATTTTTTCATTGACCTCAACGATTACCTTCCGGGCCTTGGGAATGATTCCCCAATAATCAGCCACCTGAGGTCCCAGGTTAAAGTTTCCCCATTTGTCCATGGGGGCCACCTGCAGCATGGCCACATCAACCGGCGTGGGCAAGTTTTCCTCGTACAGTTTGGGGTTCTCCCGGAACTGCACCGGCATGAACCAGCAGCATCCCTCTTTGTTCATCTTCCGGTCAAGGGCGCTGAAGTGGGTACTAATGTAGTGGAAGTGCTCCGCCTTGGGATCGACCTCCAAGATAGCGGGCACATAACCGTTGCCCCAAATACTGGAGTACACCGTTACATTGGTCAGCTCCTGGGTACGTTTGGCCAGGGCCTTGTCCAGGTCCCGGATAATTCCTCCGAACAGGCCATAGTGGACCCGGTCACCAGACCGCACTTCTTGAACCGCCCGATCGGCGGTAACCAGCTTCTCACGATAACGCTGTTGGAGTTCGCTTACTTTATACACGTCTCATGTCCTCCTAACCAGTTCTCTCATTGCGGCTGAGAATCCACCACAAGGGCCACGCCCATGCCTCCGCCGGCACAGATGGATACCAGACCGTACCGTCCGCCGCAGCGGCGCAGCTCATAGAGAAGGGTTGTAATAAGACGGGTGCCTGTGGCTCCCACCGGGTGTCCCAGGGAGATCCCGCTGCCGTTTACATTGGTGATGGAGCGATCCAGTCCTAGCGCCTTCTCACAGGCCAGATACTGCGCGGCAAAGGCCTCGTTGAGCTCGATGCGGGAGATGTCCGCCAGGGTAAGCCCCGCCTTCTCCAGTGCTTTTCGGGTCGCATCCACCGGGCCAATGCCCATGATATCGGGATCGACGCCCACCGTGGCCGTGGAGAGGATTCGTCCCAGAATGGGCAGTCCCAGTTCCCGCGCCCGGCTCTCCTCCGCCAGAATCACGCCGGAGGAAGCGTCGTTCATACCAGAGGCATTGCCCGCCGTCACCGTTCCTCCCTCCAGGAAAGAGGGCTTCAGACGGCTCAGCTTCTCCAGGGTCGTATCCGCCTTGGGATACTCGTCTATATCGACTACCACCGTTTCCTTGTGGTTTTTTACCTCAATGGGAATGATTTCTTCCTTGAATTTTCTTTCCGCAATGGCTGCACAGGCCCGCTGCTGGCTGAGCAGAGCCAGCTCATCCTGCTCCTGCCGAGTGATGGAGTAGCGCTGTGCCAGGTTCTCCGCGGTAATGCCCATGGCCGGCCCAATTCCCAGGTTCGTCAGAGAATCCCACATGGAGTCTCTCAGTTCCAGGTTACCGAACTTCTTTCCCCAGCGGGCCCCTTCCACCGTGTGAGAGGCGTTGCTCATAGACTCCGTGCCGCCGGCCATGATGAAGTCTGCCTCGCCTGCCATGATCTGATAGTAGCCCATCTGCACCGAGGACACTGAGGAGGTGCAGTTGCGGTGTACCGTAATCCCGGGAACCGACTGGGGCAGCCCCGCCTTCACCGCCGCTACTCGGGCAAGGTTATTTTCCTTATAGGTTTTCTGATAGTTGCACCCCCAGATCACGTCGTCCAGCAGTGCGGGGTCCAATCCACTGCGCTGCACCAGGGCCTGCATGACCGGAATGGTCAGATCCAAAGCACTTTTGCTGCGAAACGCCCCGCCCAGTGCCCCGATAGCGGTGCGGCAGGCAGCTACGATTACCACGTGTCTCATCTCAAGACTCTCCTTTCCCTTACCGGTCCTGGAAGGCCGGTTTCCGCTTTTCCAAGAAGGCACTCATGCCCTCCTTCTGGTCATAGCTTTCAAACAGCCCCGCCCAGATTTCAGCTTCTCCGGCAATTCCCTGCTGAATCTGGCGATATGCTTGTCCCTGAAGCACCGAGCGTTTCGCCGCCTCCAGGGCCACCCTTGACTGACTTACTATCCGGCGGCACCAAGTCTCCACCTGCTCCTGCAGCTGCTGCTTTGGCACTACCAGGTTTACAAGCCCCATGTCCAGAGCCTCATGGGCCTTCACGGGACGGCCCATGCAGATCATCTCCATGGCCTTGTTCCGGCCTACCAGCGCAGGCAACCGTACCGTTCCTCCTGCCCCAGGCATGATGCCAAGGGTAATTTCCGGCAGGCCCATCCGGGCATCCTCGGCGGCAATCCGCATATCACAGGCCAGAGCCAACTCCAGCCCACCGCCCAGCGCGTACCCTTCTATCACAGCGATGGTCGGGATGGGAAGCTTGTCCAACTTATCGTAGGTATCGGAGAAGCTAAACTCCCAGGCCTGCTGCGGGGAACAGTGAACCATCTGGGTGATGTCCGCGCCAGCGGCGAAGTTGTCCCGGCTCCACACCAGCAGCACCTTCACCTGTTTTTCATGGGCCAGCCGCTCCAGATGGGCGTCCAACTCATCCACCACCTGACGGCTGAGGGCATTGAGTACTTTTTCCCGGCAGATCTCCAGCCGGGCTACGCCCCCTTCTATCATCAGCCTGGTCAGTTTTTCTTTATCCATTTTTTGTTTCTCCCTGTTCCCCGTAGGTGTAGAACCCCCGGCCGGTCTTTCGGCCGTAGGCACCCTGGGCATACCGCTCGACCAATGCGGCGGCAGGCCGGTCAGCGGGGTCCATGGTTGTGCGGAATTTCTCCATAAGAACGTTATATTCCAGGTCGATTCCTGTCATATCCAGCAGCTCAAAGGGACCCATGGGGTGACCCAGACCTTTTTTCACTGCCATGTCGATGTCTTCCAGGCTGGCCACCTGCTGATCCAGCAGATAACAGGCCTCCTTGGTAATGGCACTGAAGATCCGATTAACCACAAAGCCGTAGATCTCTTTTTGAACCAAAACCGGTGTCTTGCCAATGGAGCGGGCAAATTCCATCAACTGCTCCACGGTCTCCTTACTGGTGTGAGGGCCCTGCACCACTTCCACCAGCTCCATGACCAGCACGGGGTTGAAGAAGTGAAGGTTGGCCACCCGATCGGGATGGCGCACCGAATCGGCAAAGATGGAGCTCACAAGGTACGAGCTGTTGCTGCCATACAAAGCGTGCTCGGGAACATACTGATCAATCTGAGACAGCACCGCACGCTTGATTTTAGCCACATCGGGTACCGCCTCAATCACCAGATCTGCCCCTGCGGCAGCCTGTGCCAGATCTCCGGTAAACGTCAGCCGTGCCACAGCCGCCTGGGCTTCTTCCCAGGTCATGCGGCCTTTGGAAACCTGTCGGTTAAACCAGCTGTGTGCGTACTGTTCCGCTTTTTCTCTGGCCTGCTGGCTCAGGTCGTAGACCTGCACACTATATCCATATCGGGCCGCCTGCATGGCAATCTGGCTTCCCATGGTTCCGCAGCCCGCTACCAGAACCTTTTGAATGTTCACGCGTTACGCCTCCTTATCGGTTGAGCATTTCCCCAAAGCCTTCCAGCCGGGTCTGCAAATGAGCCATGGAGGTCATGGACAGTTCGGTTTCCGTATACAGGATGGGAATGCCCGCAGCCTCCAATTCTTTCTTGTAAATGGGATAATCAAACTCCTCCGGGTCACAGAACTTCATCATAATGACCAGCACACCGTCTGCTTTGCTCTCCTGTGCCAGACGGATCAGCTTTTCGCCCCGGTGCTTTTCCTGATCCCATACCAGCGGATCACCCGACATTCCCAGGAAATTGCGGGCCATACGAGAAAGTACCGTACCCTGGGGCTCTCCCGGGCGGCCGAACTGCCGGGACTCCTGGGCCAGGTCATCGGCCACAACGGTCACGCCGCAGTTGTCCATCACATCCAGCAAAGCTTCCGGCTCCATGGAAATACCCGTCACCACCAGGCGCAGCCCCTTGGGTTCCACAGGCTCCCGCTGGGCCAGCAGACGGTTGATCTGGTTCAGCTTCTCCGCGTACTCGCCCCGATCCATAAACCATCCAGCCTTGATGACCAGGTGCCGAATGCTGGCGCTGACCACATCGGAGTGCTCTCCAGCCAGCTGAACAAACTGGCGCTGAGCGGCCCGGGAAGCCTGCAGGCGCTGATAGCCTCGCTCCAAATCTTCTTCCGTGATGGTTTTTCCGGTAAGTTCCTCCAAACGCTCCACCACGGTCTGGAATTCTGCCTCCAGATAGGCCACAGCACCAGAGGAGGTCCGGTTCTGGGGATAGACCATGGGGATCAGCGGTATCTGGGGCACGGCCACTTTCCAGTTTTCACACACGCATTTCAATGTGTCGCAAAAGCAGGGAATGGTTACCGCAGTCAGTTCATCGTACTGCCCCTGTATGCCTTGCTCCAAGTTGGCCTTCATGATCGAGCAGCAAAACGGCTGCACATACTTCTCACAAAGCTGAGGCTTCGTCGTCCCTCCCCAAAGTCCTACGGGCAGCAGCCCGGCCGCATCAATAATCTCTTCCGGTCCGTACAGCGGGAAACATCCCACAGCACCTCTGCCCTCCCACTGCATCCAGCTCTTTACTGTCTGTGCGGGATGACGGGCACATTCACACAATTCCTGCAACAGATCCTGAACCTCACACATGGCCGTCTGCCTCCTTTCTCTTTGCCTCCACCATTTCTACCAGAGACTGAATTCGGGTTTCAAACTGAGCCATGGAAAAGGTGCTGGGGTCTGTCTGGTCGCCGTCAAACATGACGCTGGCTACTCCGGTGCGCTCGGCTACCTGTCTCTGGATCTCCAGCTGCCGGAAGTCCATCAGCTTGCAGCTGCGATTGGAATGGAAAATAATGCCGTCCAGAGAAAACTCTTTTACCAGCTGAGCAATGTTGTCCGCACCAAACGCCAAATTACGGTTGACATAGTTGGAGCTGTATGCTCTTGCCATGCCGTCCAGGTCTCCGGCTTCATAGAGGATGGTCCAGGAATCCGGGTATGTAGAGGTAACCAGGTTAATGCCGTACCGCTTCAGCGTCTTGTAGGTATTGGATAGGTAAGGCCAGCAGGCAATGCCATCCCACAAAATGCGAATGCGCTCTTCCTGATCTTTCCACGGCCCCAGCCCTTTGGACCGGCGCTCTTCCAGCTCCTGATACCACAGCCGGAACAGGTCCAAGCCCTCCTGGCGTCCCCGCATACACACGATAACTGCCATATAGTTGAACAGGTCAAATCCATTCAGCGGGCTGGGCTTTGCAGCCGCCATCTGGGAGGCCTTTTTCCAGATCTTTGCCGTTTCCGAGGATATTTCCATCACCCGGCGCAGCTTATCGTAGTCGAAGGGCCGCCCGGTGAGTTTCTCCAGAACCTTGATGGCATCTTCAAACTGGCTGCGAATATAACGCACATTCTGTTCAGTGACTTCGTACTCATGGTTAAAGGGAAGATCAAAGAGAATCATGGGAATATTGAGCGTTTTGGCAATATTCTCATACCATTTGATTACCGTGTTGCAGATGTTATTGCAGCAGAAGATCACATCAGGCAGCGGAATATTTTCCGCCTCGGAATACTGTATGTCCATATAGCCCAGATTGACTCTTGCATAAGAGCAAATGTCCGCGGAATAGCTTTGACTTTCTGCGTAAGAAATGAGCGGAGGCGCACACTTGCGTGCACCAATGGCAGCGGCGTGGTTCTCCGGATAGACCACAGTGATATCCATGGTCTCCAGCAGCTCCTGAGGAGAAATCGATGTGGCCCATGCCACCAAACGTCCTTCACTTTTGGCACGCTGCGCTGACTTATAGTGCTCTGCCATCAGCTGCCCCAGCATTTCTTTGGATGTCATAAGGCGTCAGCTCCTTTCTGTTAGCTGTTTGCCTTTTTATACAAGCAATGTGCGTGCCAAATTTACTCTTTTATACAATTTTATTTTTCAATCTACTTTTTTACTCTTTTACCTCCCTAAAGAACACTTTTTCTTCATCTTTGAATGTTTCATTTTTTCAAACGGTCTGTCCGCCAGAAAAAACAATGCACGAATACATCGAGCGATGTATTCGTGCATTACTTTCGCTATACAAGATTACTGCACCAATCCATATTTCTTCATTTTCCGTACCACCGTGGACTGGTCTACCTTTAGCTCTGCCGCCATTTGGCGTGTAGAACCACAACGCTGTCTGGCCGATTGCAGCAACTGCCGCTCAAAATCTGCCACAGCTTCATCCAAGGATTGAACCGCCGTTTGCTCATGCTTTATGGGTTCCTGCTCCCGATCTCTGCGCCAAGGGAGGTCCTGAATCTGTAAATAATCTCTGCTGGAGAGCACAAACATATTCTCAATGGTGTTTTTCAGCTCCCGCACATTTCCCCTCCATACCTGTTTCTGCAATTCCCGCAAAACCGGGTATGTAAATTGCTTGTTCATACCATATTGGCTGTTAAAACGGTTAATAAACATCAGACTCAGAGGCGGAATATCCTCAGGGCGCTCACGCAGGGGAGGAATATCCAGACGCACTACATTCAGCCGATAGTAGAGATCTTCTCTGAATTTTCCCTGCTTTGCCATCTCCTCCAAATCCTGGTTCGTAGCCGAAATAATCCGTACATCCACCGGAATCGCCTGGTTGCCTCCAATGCGGACAACCTCTCTCGACTCCAGCACCCGCAGCAGCTTGACCTGCAGTGATAGGGGCATTTCTCCCACTTCATCCAGCATGAGGGTTCCGCCGTTGGCCGCTTCAAACAATCCGGCTTTTCCTGTCTTCAGCGCACCGGTGAATGCGCCGCCCTCATAGCCGAACAACTCCGATTCCAACAAATTTTCCGGAATCGCGCCGCAATTCACTGCAACAAAAGGCCGTTTGGCCCTCAGACTGTTGCGGTGAATATAGCGGGTCACTTCTTCCTTGCCTACGCCTGACTCGCCGGTAATCAGCACGTTGGAGTTAAATGCGCTCAGGCGTTTGGCTATACGAAACACTTGCTGCATAGCTGCGCTGTGGATAATCAAATTTTCCTTATTCTGTTCACTTGCGTGAACGCTGTTCAGGCTTTCCATATAGATTCGCTCCATATTTTTTGCCTCTTGCAGCTGATGATTCAACGCATATATTTCCGAGATATCCCGGCTGTTGACCACAATCCGTTTGATCTCTCCGGCCTCGTTGAAAATGGGCATGCCGGTCACAATAACCTTATTTCCATTTTGCGTGGTGTGGCGTAAAGAAACCGGAGCACGCTGCTTTTTCACCAGAAATACCACCGAGTCTTTCATCCAGACCGGATTGATCAATTCCTGCATATTGTGTCCTAGCAGCTGCTCTTTGGGAATCCCCGTATTATGTACATACCCCTGGTTGACCAGCTGTACATTTCCTTCTCCATCTGTCACCAGGATTCCGTCGAAGCTGCCCTCAATGATTTCCTGCAAATCCTCCATCACGCATCGCTCAAAGCTCTCCCGCTCCACCGGATTTTCCAAAAGCACGATGTATGACAGTCCCGACCCATCATCGGAAGTGACCGGGCGAACTGTACCGCGCACGGACAGATTGCTAGCCTGTAAAATAATCCCCTCGGGCGACAAAGCCGCCGCCACTGAAAATTCCGGATAAAAATTGGTGATGGGCTGCTCCAGTATATCCTGCTGCGGACGGTTCAGAATCGTCTGCGCAGCCTGATCGCAAAACAGAACTCTCTCCCGGCAATCCAGACCAAGGTAACCAACAGCCTGCTTTTCCATCTGGGTCTGACAATTAAAACCACACGTTATTCTGTCGTTTTTTTTCTTCGGCATTTGGTGATTACCTCCTATGATTCTTTCCGCCCTTTTCCACTACACTTTCTTATCCGATCTTCTAAGCGCTTTCCTACACGGCCAATACAATAGCAGTACTGAAAATGGCGGTCTGCGTGTGTACTCCAGAATTCTGCGTCATTCCCTAGAGCGCATATTCTCATAATTCTGTTCCACTTACGCCTGATCTGTCGGGGCGCATCTCCCCTGGCTGTGTATGACGCATGTGCGTCCTCAACACGCGAATCAACATCAGTATTTTACATTGAGCGCACATGAATTACAAGTACAAATGTTTGGATAAATTTTTCTTTTTATTGCGAAATGGAATTTGCTCGCAAGAGCATTATGTTTTTCTCCAAAATTATCATAACCATTTGCTGCAGCAGCCTTCTCCGCCGCAGCAATGGTTTCTTTTGCAATTTTGGTGGGCAGTTCGATTCCCTCAAATGTGATTCCGGCGTGCCTATATTGTTCCGCCTTGTTCCGCCGTAAAGGCTGCCTCCATTTTAGGACTTCCAATACCAATATAGTGAATGTCCCTGACGCTGATCGGTACATGGAAAGAAGAGCCGCAGAGATAGACTCTGCGTTTGCCATTATGTAAAACTCCGTAAGCTCTGCTTGATTTGTTACAGTATCCAGTGCGTGTTCCACAAATTCGGGATCATCAGTGTGTTGTTGAATGATACGGCATTTTCGTTCATAAATAGCACGATGTTCTTCCCTCATATATCCAGAGGCTACATAGTCAACTCCGAGAATACGGCATAGCTCCACCTCAACCTCAAACCCAATAGCATGGTCTAATGCTCGTACCTGTTCAGACTGTTTTTCTGGAAATAATCCTCTAACCAAGTGCCCCAGAGTGCGATCTAAAAAGGTTGCAATAACTTGACCGAAATCGAAGTTTTCGCGCAGCGCCTCGAGAGAAGTATCTCTTTGCTGTTCATTAACAATTTTTCCATCATGAACCTCCTGAAGATCGGGACTGTTATGGCCGGAGTATATCAATCTAGGAAGACATATAGTGTCATTCTAAGTTCATTTTTGCTTCTTTCATGTTTGCGAAGATATACAGACAGTATAAAAAGCCCAATCGTGCAGACCAACTCATCAACTTCTGTCCTCCATCGCTGCGTAGGATTTTCTGTTTTTATGCCCCAGCAGCCTCCGCAACAAAGTCCATTCAGGCTGCCGAATTCGGCACATTCCCGCCGATACCCAAGACAGGTTCCTTCCCAATCACAGTCATATCAAGATACTGTATTAGATTAGGGAACATATATAACCAGGATTAGTGTGTCAATATGGAGATATTTTTAACCCTTATCCGTGTAATCACTGCACAAACTCAATTTGTGCAGTATTTTTATCCCCCAATATGTACCGTCGGAAGAACGTCTTTTCCCGCTGTGCACCGCTAAAACCCCAGGCGATTATTCAAAGCCAGCATACCAAAACAGAACCCCTCCCACCATGTCCATGTCATCTGTGACGGGTCACCTTCCCGAATACGCATCGTGCGGCGGATCTCCTTGGGGATGACCACCCGGCCCAAGTCATCGATGCGCCGTACGATTCCAGTGGCTTTCATATATCAAATTCCTCCTGCGGTTGCATTTTGTAGACAGAGAGTAGTATCCGCAAAATCTGGTTGCCTATGCAAAAATTTGCGGAAGGACTTTGCGGGCAGAGTCGTAAGATCCGGCGCGAGAGCGCCTTGCGGCAGGAGGCTTTTTTGCTTTGATATGAGAGACACATGGAGGGTCTCCGCCTTGACGGAGGCTCTCCATGGAGAAAAAAGTGCTGCCGTCCCAGGGGGACGGCAGCACGGGAACAGCAGGATCACAGGAGGAACATGGCCACTAGGGGCAGGGTTATCATGCAGAACAGACTGGTGAGGAACACGATCTTGGCGGCAAGGCCCCGGTTGCCGTTGTAGGTCTCCGCCAGAATGGTGGTGACCGAGGGGGCGGGCATGGCCATGGTGATGAGGACGATGGAGGCGATCAGCGGGTTAGACAGGGGGAGCAGGGACATCACCGCCCAGGTGAGCAGGGGGACAACGATGAGCCGCATACCGGTGGCGGTGTAGGCATCCTTGTCCCGGAACAGCTCAGTCCCCTTGCCGGAGGCCAGGGTCATGCCAGTGACGAACATGGACAGGGGCGTGGTCACGTTGGACAGATGGGTGACGGGGGTCATCAGGGCCTCCGGCAGGGGGATCTGCCCCACATAGAAGATGAGGCTGAGGATAAGGGCGATGTTGATGTTGCTCAGCAGGGTGCGGACCAAATTGACAGGCTGGGCGTCGGTGCCGCAGTCAGCGCACACCATCCGCACACCCAGGGTATAGACCAGCAGGTTGAAGGGTACGCCGAACATGACGGCCAGGGCCAGGCCCTCCTCGCCAAACAGGGCCAGGGCCACGGGGAAGCCCATAAAGCCGTTGTTGCAGAAGGTGGCACCGAAGGACCAGATGCCCCGCCGGCCCGCCGGTACCTTCAGCACCTTGGAGATGCCCCAGGACAGGGCGGCGTACAGGGGGAAGAGGACCAGTCCGATGACGATGATGATGACCCCGTCCACCAGGAAGGCGGAGTCAAACTCCCGGGTGGCCAGGGAGGAGAAGATGGTGCAGGGCAGGGTGACCTTCAGCAAAAGGCTGGACATGGGGGCGGAGGCGGCAGGGGGGACGATCTTTGTCTTTACGGAGACCCATCCCACGCCCATGAGAAGAAACAGGCCGATCAAGCTGGAAAATACCATTCCGATGTCTAGCTGCATAGGAACCCCTCCCGGGCCGGCCGATGGCCGGCGTTCTTTCTGTAAGCCTAGTTTATCAGAGAAGGGGAGGGCTGTCCAGAGATACCGGGGCCGGGAGCGTGAAGATTTTTCCTGGATCTATGAAAAACAGACATGCCAGTACTCAGTGGGTCCTGAAATCCACCACGATGCGGCTGACCAGGCCGTCTTCAAAGAAAAAGAGAATGGCCGGCTTGAGGCGCCCCTCCTGGGAGCTGTACCAGACGCCCGGAAACTCCTGGCCGTTGAAGGGGGGATCCTGGAGCGTGGGGTAGGCGTTCTCCACCTCCGCGCGGGTGGAGCCCACTCGGATGCCCCGGGCGGTGTAAAAGGCCGGGTCAGTGGTCTCCAGATACCAGACTGAACGGCGGTCATACTCCGGCTGGCAGTAGGTGACGGAGGTAAAGCCCTCCCAGCTCAGCTGCTCGAGCTGGAGGCTGTCGCTGGAGTCGCTGCCCCGCCAGCTCTTCAGGACGGTGTGGACGGGACGGTCGTCCTCCCCGTAAAAGGAGATCTCGCTGGACCAGAGGCCGGCGGGCATGGGGAAGCCGTCCCGCCAGAGAGCGGCGTACACGTCAGACAGCACGCCCTCCCAGGAATCCGTCAGGGCGGCGGTGAGGAGATGGCCGCCCGGCACCGACATGACGGTGCGCACCCCAAGAAAGTTTTTCGACTGGTCCAGATCAAAAAAGAGGTAGTCCTCCAAATCGTGCGGATCGGTCAGACGGTCCCCGCTGCCGTACAGCAGATAGCGGATGCGGTAGATCCCGCACAGGGTCTCATAGGTGGGGTAGAGGGCGGCGGGCTGAATGTCCTGGATCACCAGGTCGCCGGCCTGGGGGGAGAGCCCATCCCCCAGGAACCAGGCCCGACCTGAGACCGGCCGGAAGCGGCCTGAGGTGAAGTAGTCCAGCACCATCTGCTCCGCCTCCTCCGTGAGCGCCGGGGGGCGGGGCGTGCCGGGGGAGACGGGGAGGGCAGGGGAGGTGAAGCCGCCCTCCGGCTTCTCGTCCGCGAAGTGCCATTGCCGCCACAGGGGCGGGTCCAGGTCCAGGCACTCCTCCGCCGGGACCAGAGGGGGCAGGCGGTGGAGGTCGTACGGATTATAGCGGGTGAAGGTCCCAGCGGACCAGATATAGAGGTGCTCCGCCCCGCTGACGGCGTCCGCCGCGCTGTCCTCCCGGTCGTCGGAGCGGGCGGTGAGGTAGAAGAGGGGCTGGCCGTCCCCACCCATGCGGAAGCCCTCCAGGTCCGGGTCCTGGATGCAGAGGTCGGCCCCGGGGACCTCCTGGGCCAGCTCCGGGTCGTACTGCTCCGCCAGGGCCAGATACAGCCCCTCCTCCGTCACCCCGGCCAGTGCCAGGGCGTCCTCCAGGGACACCTGCCGCCGCTCCTCCTTGTCGTACACCAGGGAGAGGACATGGCCCGTGTTCAGATCGCTGACAAAGTAGGTCTGAAAGAAGAGCAGGTTCAGATACCGGTCGGTCTCCGCGGGGTAGAGCAGGCAACAGTTGTCATACCCATCCGTACCGGATGGAAGGGGGCCCTCCAGGAGCGGGAGGTAGCTGTCCCGCAGGCCGGACAGGGCCCGGTTAATGGAGGTCAGCCCCTCGTCGGCTTTCTGGCCGTCCGGCAGGACCAGAGTGGGGATCTCCAGGTAGTTGCTGTTGGTGTCGTAGTGCTGGACCTCCATCACCACCAGGGGGTCGGCGGGCTGGCTCCGGCAGGAGACCAGCCAGCCGCAGGAGAGGATGAGCAGGGCGGCAAGAAAGAGGAGGGGGAGAGGCGGACGCTTTTTCTCACACTGAAACAGGTTACGGATGCGAGCCTCCGCCTGCCGGGCGGAGCCGGAGAGGGGAGTGGAGAAGGGGGTGGAGGGTGGGTGCTGTTTCATGGTCTCATCTCCTTTCGGTATGCGGAGGGGGCTCAGAGCAGCCGGGTCAAGACGATGCGGCTGACATGCTCCCCTTCAAAAAAGAACAGAAGAGCCAGCCCCTGATCGTTGTCCATGTCCTCACAGTACCACATGCAGTCCATCTCATTCAGGGAGGGGTTCCTGGTGCTCTCGGACTTCAGAGCTGGATAGGAGGCCAGGACCTGCTGGCGGCTGTCTCCCACCCGGATGCCTCGGAGGGTGTACACATCGGTCCGGGTGGTCTCCACTCCCCGGAGGGTCTCGGAGCCGTCGGAGGCCAGGTGGTAATAGTCGGCGGAAAAGCCGTCCCAGCTGTATCGGACCCACATGTCCCCCTCGTTCTGGACCAGCCCCTCACCAGGCAGCTCCTCCCGGACGCCGGCCTGGGAGAAAAACAGAGCTGTATCCTGGAGCCCGGGCCCAGCGGGGGTGGGCCATCCGTCCCGGAACAGGGCTATCTCCGGATCGTACAGATCCCGGAAGGGCTGGCGGGCGACCTCGTCCAGAGACATGGCGGCAGGATTGGAGATGGCCTCCCCCGCCACGGACAGAAAGACTCCGTCCCCGGCACTTCGGCTGAGGACGAGGGTGAAGGGCGCCTCCTGAGGGACCCAGCTGCCGGCACGGAACTGCATGGCCTCCATGGTATAGACCGAGCCCACAGTGTTGTCCGCCAGGGCGGCGGAGCCGAGATAGTCCACCCGAGTCAGGAGCAGATCCCCCTCCTGGGGAGGAGGAAGCTGGTCCCAGCCGGAAAAGAAGATCTGGTCCGCCCCCAGACGGGCAGACAGATACTGACGGACCAGGGCATAAAATTCTCCGCTGTTCAGGCCGGAGGGTACGGTGTCCTCCTCCGGCAGAGCCTGCATGGCGGCCTCTACCTCCGAATAAGAGCCCATGGACCAGCCCTGGACGACAGAGATGCATCCCTCTTCGGGGCTGTACCGGATGCGGGCAGCCAAGTAGAGGTCACTGTCTGCGTCCGCCCGGGCCAGCAGGTCGTAGGAGGCCTCCGCCATGTCGTTCCGCCCTGGATAGGACCCGTCCGTCGGGGCGAGGGAGAGGATCTGCCAGGAGGCGGAGGCATTGTGGGCGTTCCAGGGGTTGTGCCCGCTGCGGGTGAAATCCTCCAGCCACACCCGGGTCTGGTAATAGATGCCGATGTTCAGCTGGTCCTCAGGGGCCGTATAGAACTGCTCATTGTGATCGGGGAGCCACTGGGGGCCGTCTCCGTCAATGACGGCGTAGCCCGTCCGGGCAAACACGTCCACGCCGCCTGGAGCAAGGAGCGCCAGAGCGTTCTCCCAGTAGGAGTCATAGGCCGCCCGGGCGGCGGAGCCCTCCTCCCGGACGTCTCCCTCCACCGGCCAGACCCAGGTGAACTGAGTGCCGTCGAAAGCGAGAAGACCGGATTCTCCCTGAGAGAGCCACTGGGAAAGGCTGTTGGCGGTGTACAGGAGATAGGAGGTCCCGTCCTGCTGGAAGGGAACGGCATGGGGCTGGCATCCCTGGCCCTGCACCAGAAAGACAGGGCCGACAGCCCCGTCGGACTCCTGCACCACGCCGATGGCCAGTATATAGTGGGAGGACCCGTCGGAGAGAGAGACAGCGGCCAAGGTGCACCCGTTTCCCGGGAGCGTGGCCAGGACCTGGCTGACTGGAGGAGAGGTGAGATCCAGGGCGGAGAGCCCCTGGTCCAGAATGGTCTGTATCAGCCGGGCACTAGGGGCATCATGCTCCCCTGTCTGGACGCAGTCCCCTTCCAGCGGCGGAGCCTCCTGGCTCTGGCAGGCCACCAGCCCGCCGCAGGACAGGATAAGGAGCAGGACCAGGACCATCAGCCAGACTGGCGGTCGCCGCTTGGGGCCCTGGAACAGGTTGCGGATGCGCGCCTCCGCCTGCCGGGCGGAGCCGG
>ENA-ORUM01000818-ORUM01000818.1-human-gut-metagenome-genome-assembly--contig:-NODE-818-length-32260-cov-6.325384_pt1 | contig 32260 bp, 28 predicted proteins | sample MGYA00242083_ERZ509217 | MGnify/ENA primary metagenome ERZ509217 (study PRJEB26280, sample SAMEA2338831) | human gut metagenome | biome: human gut; feature: human-associated habitat; material: faeces...
TGAAATCAGCGCTTGCTGAACTGAGGCGCGCGACGGGCAGCCTTGAGGCCGTACTAAACTCCTTTGAGCGCCGATTTTCCTTGGTATTCCGGGCTTTTCCGGCTTTTCAATGTTCAGTTGTCCTATTCCTTAACCAAGGAAAATGGTGCATTTTCAATCAGCATCCCGCCAGTTAAAGCGCGCTGTTCACTACCTCGAACAACTCCTCTGGCTTATTATATTTCACCTTTGCGTAAATGTCCATAGTTGTTTTGCTGTTTTCATGTCCTGCAAGGTACTGAACTGTCTTGGGATCAACGCCTGCATAAAGAAGGTTCGTGATGTAAGTGTGCCGTAACAGGTGTGGGGTAACATCAAAATCCAGCGTATATTGGATATTGGGATTGTTCTTCTGTGTCATACCCAGCGTTGGCTCCACTGTGTATTTGATGCTCTGCCCATTCACATACTTATAGTAATTGCGGGGTTTGGTGGACCGGACGACTACATACTGCCACACCCGTTGAAACTGCGATGCAGCTAAAGGCTGTCCTTCGCTGTCCGCAATCACATAGTCTGATCTGGAGACTGCCTTGGCTTCCCGCAGGCAATCAACCAAACACTTGGGGATTGGAATATCTCTTTTTGCCGCCTTAGTCTTTAGCACCGTAGAAACCACGGGCCTGTTATGCTCTGTGCGCCATGCCCGCCTCACCGAGATATAAGGCGTAGACTCGTCCAGAAATACACAGTCCCATTGCAGTGCAAGGATTTCTTCCCGGCGTAGGCCCGAATACAGGCCGAGCATAATAAACAGATAAGGTGGAAGTCCCCGGACCGTATCCAGAAGCACCTCTACCTGCTGGTCTGTCAGTGCATCCTTCTTTTTCGCTGGCTTTCCGCCCTTTCCCGATATTCCTACACAGGGGTTATACTCAAGTATTTGGCTGCGCTCCGCCGAGTAGAAAATACACTTGAGAAGCATATTCACCGTACTGTATAACCCCTCCGATTTATTCGACAGCGGCACAAGTGCCAGTCGAATATCATCAGCCGTCACTTCCTCCATATACATCTCTCCCAAAGGTTTGATGATGTAATTCTTCATGTCGGTGGTATATCCCTTCAATGTAGCCGTAGATACCTTTGCTGATTGCATCAGCAGCCACTTCTCGCAATACTCAGCCACCGTCGGATGCTGCCGGCGAAAGATAATCTCCTCTACCTCGCGCCGCGCCTCTAATTGCTTTTCATACAATTCCTCGCAGGTGGCAGCATACAAGCTCACCTGCTTGCCATCCGCATCCAGAATCCGGGTTCTGTAATATGGGATTCCTTTTCTCATAACAGTTCCGTACTGCGGAACCTCCGTTTTTTTCTTAGCCATCTTTGACCTTCCTTTCTTGATTACGTGCAGTTTCCGTATCTACACTCTCTTTTTATCAGAAAGTCCAAATTTAATCAAAGATACGGCCTATGTAAAACAAAGAGCGAGACATCCTTGCCTCGCTCCTGCTCCATTTCCTATTTTATTGTTTCGCCTTATGCTCGTACAGCATCCCATTGAGCAAATGCATTGCCCATCGTTCTGACCAGCTCATCCGGTCTGTTGTATTTGACCTTTGCGTAGATGTCCATGGTAATTTTGCTGCTTTCATGGCCTGCCAGATATTGAACCGTTTTGGGGTCTACCGATGAATGAATAAGATTCGTGATGTAGGTGTGCCGCAGCTGATGCGGTGTAACCTCGAAGTCCAAGCTGTAAACCACATGGCCGTTGTTTCGGGCCTTTTCTCCAAGCTCCGGGTAAAGCATATACTTCACATATTTTCCGTCCACCAGTTTGCGGGCCATTCTCGGTTTCGCGGTTCGCGTCACAATATACTGCCACAGCCGCTTAAACTGCGTATAAGACAGAGGTTCTCCATCCCGGTTTGCGACCACATACTCCGAAGTCGAATTTGCTTTTGCTTCTTTCAGACATTCTGCCAAGCAGGTCGGAAGGGGGATATTTCTCTCCGCAGCCTTTGTCTTTAATTCGTCGAGAATCACCGGCCTGTTATTTTCAGTATGCCATGCCCGCCGCACTGCTAAGTAAGGGAAGTCTCCATCCAGATAAACCGCATCCCATTTCAAGGCAAGTATTTCTTCACGTCTCAAGCCTGCGTACAGGCCAAGCATAACAAATACATAAGGGGGAAGTCCCTGTACGGTATCCAATAAGCGCGCGGCCTGATCGTCTGTCAGTGCCGCTTTATCTTTCTGCGGAACGCCGCCACCTTTTGTCGTAAGATAAATCGTCGGGTTATCATCAATGATTCGGCTTTCCTTTGCTGCACGAAAAATAGATTTATACAGAATCACGACTGACTTATATACCGATGCGGATTTTTTTGAGACAGGGACAAGCGCAAGCTGAATATCATCCAGGCTAACCTCTCCCATCCGCTTATCTCCCAATTCCGCAATGATGTGCCGCCTGACCTTTGAGGTGTAATCCGTCAAAGTAGTTGCCCGTACATGGACAGACTGCATCAGCAGCCATTTCTCACAGTATTCTGCAACCGTGGGCGATTTCCGATGGAATGTGGCGTTGTTGATCTGCTCCAACGCATTTGTTTCCTTATTATAAAGTTCTTCGGGCGTTCTTGCATAAAGGGCTACGAGCTTCCCATCTGCATCTTCAATCCTTGTTCTGTAATACTCAATACCATTGAGCATCACTGTACCGTATTCTGGAATCATCATTTTTCTTTTTGCCAATTCCGTCACCTCCAAAAAATAATCTCCAGCGCTGTATCTTTGTTTTATCAAACTTCTTCAATTCCAGCAAGGATACGGATTGGCTCATGCTTTGGCGTTCCGGGGCTTGCGGTAAGTTGCGCTCTTTTCCATAGGTTTTGCCCGGTGTGTGCATTTTGCGATATACTCCTGAAGGCCCATATCAGTAAAATATACACAACCGTTCTGCACATACTGAACATAAGAAATCAAGCCGTTGTTACGGGCTGCATCTAAGGTCGTAATACTGATCCCCAAGATTTTGGCAGCTTCTTTTCGTGTAATCAGTTTTTCCATAAATCATATTCCCTCCATTCTGTCAAGGTTGTCATCGTGCTTTCAAAATCACATGAATGCACTGGCAGCCGAAACTGCCAGTGCATGGTATCTAACTTTGAAAAGAAAACTGCATCTGAATACTGAGCTGTTGTTTACAACAAATGGACGCAGCTCTCTTGAATTTTAGTTTTGCTTTCGCCACATTTGCCACGCATCCCTGACGATGGGGACATTCCTGATCTCCGCTGGCGCGGCTGTCATAACTCCGCAGCGTCGTTTTATTCGTGCGCCGCAGGGTTCCGCCTCAAGTCCGTGGGCGGGTGTGAACAAGTATCTTTAAGCCCCCATGGAGTCCTCGCGCCCGAAGTGCCACCTCCGGGTCTCAGGCTGGCGTTGATCGCTGGGAACAGCCTTGTTTATCACCTCCTTGGGCTGTCCATCTTGGCGGCGCGCCTGATTCGCTCGTACATGGGTTATGTACCAGAAATGCCGTCTATTCGATTGTCAAAGTACATCGAAGGGGAGAAACTTGTCCTTCTTATTAACACTGACAAAAAGAGTGAAAAACAGGCGCTTCAAATGAAACTTTATCAAAAATATTTTGCTAACTGTTTCAACCCACGCCGGATGCTGTCACGAACACGGCTCGGATCTACGCCTTCGGCTCTGGCAATCTCATTTACGCTCATCCCCAGATAGTACCGGGCGTAAATTCTCCTTGCCTGTTTCTTCGGCAAAGCCATCACGGCGGAGTAAATCTGCTCGCGCAGCTGCTTTTCCTCCAGAAGCATCTCCGGCGTCTCCAGCTTTCGCAGGACCGCATTTTCAATTCCATTCTCACAGTCCAGGGAGTACTGCGCCTTATAGCGATACATTTTTCGCTCATAGGCTGCTTCAGCTCGCTCGTCAGACTGAAACACCGCTTGTACTTCATCGGTTACTTCCAAAAAGGCATCGGTTTTATAAACATCGGGATACAGATCCCGAAGATTGACTTTCTTCATTATGTACCTCCATTTCGATTCACGGGTGATTAGCGGGTGAATCGAATGGAGGCGGGGAACGGCATCGAGGCCGTTTGGGGACATTCGGCAAAAAACGACAAGCAAAAGCGCCAGTCTCCCATTCCAGGAAACTGGCGCAACAAAAAAGATCATTATTATTCCGGTTTGCGCAGAACGATAATACTGACAGGTTGCCGAACTGCCCCGGAGGGGAAGCTACACTTTTTTTAGCAAGTGAAGATTATGAGAACTGTAAAAGGTTAAAACAAACAAAGCGGCATCCTCCTATATGCCGCTGTAAATAACCTTTCTGTCTACGCAGTATAAAGCGGCAGCTATTCAGCAAGCCGCGTTTTCATTGAACCATTACTCAATTAACAGCTGCTCGCCATTATTGAGAGCTATGGTATAGAACAGAAAGCAAGATTTACTTTAGATTTATACAAGATTTGCACAAGAAATACCTATACTTCGAATTTGTAGCCTATTCCTCGAATGCTTTTAATATGTTCTGATGCAGTTTCCGAACTTTTTAACTTTTTCCGTAAATTACTTATATGGCTTGAAATCGCATTGCGTGAATAAAACGAAAAATCATCATGCCAAACAGAATCCATTATCATTTCATAAGTATAGACTTGCCGTTGATTCATAATTAGCAGCGCAAGAATATCAAACTCTTTTTCGGTCAAATCAATGCATACCCCAGCTATCTCTACAGACCTGTACTCTAAGCAGAAAGACAAGTCTTTCACAGTGATGATTGTTAGCGGTCTTCTTTTATCTTTTGGTATTTTCAAACAATTTCTCATACTATTTTTCTCTGAAAACATTTCTACCATAGGATGATTATAGGTATGTAAATATTGAGCAGCACCAAAATGGACACATGCATACCGCTGTTCCTCCGAATATGAAGGTGGCACAACAATAATTGGTACCGCACGTTTTTGTCTCAAGATATCCAAATCGTCTTGTGGAATCACATCAGAGCAAATAGCTACGCATATATATTCTTTAAAAGACAGCATTGCGGCCGCTTGTTTAATATTATCAGCATAGTCAAATTCAATTTCAAATTCTTTCCATCGGCCAGCAGTAACCTCATATTCATTATAGGCGTATCCTACGCCCAATACATGCGGAACCATATGTTCACCTCCTACTACTTCTAGGTAGTGTCAAGTTTCACTACCTTTTTTTATTGTTAAACCTTGATTTTATGGGAGTTTGCAATAAAAAGAGCATTGACCTCCCTTTTTCTGGTATAATGTCAATCGCCAAACCAACCTTAAACCAAGGAGACAATGCTCATGGACATTATACTGTATTTACTTCACTTAATTCAATACCAACATAAACAAATTTGCTGGCTTATTAACTTTATCTGTAGATATATCCCTCTCAAACAATGGGCTTTCGATGATTCCCATTCTCCCAAGTATCAGAAGTTCAAGATTGACGAACTTCCTAAGATTATTTCATACAAACAGGATTGGGACTGGAAAGAGCTTATTCCTTACTATCAGGAACGCTATCACAAAATCATCAAGCCTGTGTTCAGGCACGGAGAATGCGATATTCCAGAGTCCTGTCACTGCCCCGTTTGCGACGCGCCTGCTGACTATCTCAAGTGGAACAATGGAAAGCGCAAATCTCAAGTGTTGTGCAAGGTCTGCCAGACCACTTTTTCCCCAACCGAAGATAACCGTTTTTCTAAATCCACTGTATTGAGATGCCCTCACTGTAATCACAGTCTTGATCGTAAAAAGGACCGGAAACACTTCATCGTCCACAAATGTGTTAACCCCAAGTGCCCATACTATCTACACAATCTGAAGAAAGTTGACAAAAAGCATCTTGAAGAAGATTACGGCAAAAACAAATATAAGCTTCACTACATCTACCGCGAATTCACGATAGATTTCTTTAAGTTGGATTTAAACTCCCTTCCAAAGAATGCATCTTCCCTGAAATTCACCAAGTTCGATTCCCATACCATGGCACTTTGTTTGACTCTGCATGTGAATCTCGGTCTTTCTCTCAGAAAAACCAAGCAGGCACTCCTTGATCTTTACGGTATTGACATCTCACATCAGAGCATTGCCAACTACTGCAAATCTGCCGCCATGTGTATCAAACCCTTTGTAGACCATTACGATTACGGCACAGGCTCTGTATTCACTGCTGATGAAACCTACATTAAAATCCGTGGCGTTAAAGCCTACATCTGGTTCATTATGGATGCGGCAAAACGTTCCATCATTGGCTACCAGGTCTCGGATAATCGTGGTGTCGGTCCTTGTATCCTTACAATGAGAATGGCTTTCCGGAACCTAAAAGAACTTCCAAAAAACTTTAAATTCATTGCGGATGGATACAGCGCCTATCCATTGGCTGCACAGCAGTTCTTCCATGAATTTGGAGATAAATTCAAGTTCGATATTACCCAGGTAATTGGTCTTACCAACGACGATGCGGTGTCAAAAGAGTTCCGTCCATACAAACAGATGATTGAAAGACTCAACCGTACATACAAGGCCTCTTACAGACCCACAAACGGCTTTGACAACATCGACGGTGCCAACTATGATCTGGCTCTATGGGTTGCTTACTACAACTTTCTCCGCCCACACAAGCATGTCGGCTACAAAGTACTGAACGAAGTAGAAATGCTCAAAGGCGCTGATAACATGCCTGGAAAATGGCAGCTTCTCATCTTCCTCGGCCAGCAGACCATCCTTAATCTTCAAAATCAGGCATCTGCATAATGGAGCGGAACTGTTGTCAGGTAAACCGTGGAATACCGCAGTGCCGTAGGCGCGAGGATATGCCGCGAAAGTTGCTTGACATAAGGTTCTCGGATTATCCTGTCAAACAGAAAAGGGGCAACTGCGCCCTTTTCCTGCCTTCCGGCGAGGACGGGTTCGGGCAGAGCCTGAAAATGGGTCAAGGGACGAGTCCCTTGCGGGTACTTAGGGCAGAGCCCTAAGCCCTCGGAGAGCTTATCGTGATCAATATCTACAGTTTTCAAGGTTCAATTGAGCCTTATTTATTTGACTCGTTTTTCCATACATCATTTGACACTATCTACTTCTAGCAGACAGTTCAAAGCTGCCGAGCATAAGTTACCCGGCAGCTCTAAACAAAACTATATTTTTCTATGATGGAGAATGCTTTTTTGCGTATCTACAAATCCTCCGTCATCGATTATTTCCCCAGTAAATCAATGCCAGTGCGCCGGGACCGGTGTGTGCTCCGATGATAGGGCCAATATAAGCAATACAAATCTCAGAATCCGGGAATTGTTCCAACAACCTTTCTTTCAGCATATCTGCTGCTTCAGGGTCATCGGCATGACCTATCAGAATCGATTTACCAAGTTCAGGTTTCCAGCCCTGTTCCATTCGGGCAATCTGAGTGGTAACAGCCTTTTTTCTTCCACGAGGTTTTTCCACTGCTTGCAGCTTTCCTTCGCTGTCCACATGAAGCAACGGTTTGATCTGCAAAGCCGTTCCCATTGCGGCTGCGGCACCTGAAACCCGCCCGCCATGTTTCAAATGGGTAAAGGTATCAACCGTAAACCAATGACATACCTCTAATCGGTGTTCCATGACCCAAGAAGCCAATTCATCAATAGACAGTCCTTCCCTCTGCTTTTTCGCAGCTTCTCTGACTAAAAACCCTTCACCCACTGCGGCAGCAAGCGTATCAATGCAGATGATTCTTCTTTCCGGATATTCCTGCTGTAGTTCTTCAACCGCTAAAAACGCAGACTGATATGTACCTGACAGACCAGAGGAAAAACAGAGATACAGAATATCGGTTCCCTGTCGCAGACAGGGTTCAAAATGCTTAAAATAAATCGTTGGGTTGATTTGTGAGGTCGTTGCAAAATTCCCAGCTCTTTGCAAGCGGTAGAACTCCTTGGCTGTGATTCCTTCCGGGGAACCATATGAGTATTCTGTTCCGCCGATCTCAACATTCATAGGAATCATTTCAACAGATGGCAGACCTGCGGTTAACTCCGGTGCGAGATCTGAGGTGGCATCTGTGAAAATTTGATAGCCGTCCATCACTTCTTACACCCACTACAGCCCTGACAAGCAGCCCACAGCTCATCGGCCTTCGGCTTCCAGGTTTCTGCATAAAGTGTAGTCTTATCACACAGATGGTCAACACTTTCCGGGGACTGATACTCGGTAGAATGGGCACCGGATTTCTTTACCATGCTACGCAGACATTCAGGATTTTCCAGCATAGGACACGGCTGGAACATATTATCATTAAAGGGCTGACCGTCGTGATAGGCCATAAACAGCGGAGACTGATATGCTTCCAGCAGGGTCTTTTCACGGATGTTGGAGTCAGAGTAATGGATAAAAGCGCAAGGCTCAATGTCACCATTGGCATTGATATGCAGATAGTTGCGGCCACCAGCAATACAGCCGTTTACAAATTTCGCATCATTCTGAAAGTCAATTGTGAAAATAGGCTTTGTGCTACGGTATTCGCAGATGCGGTTATACATCTTTTCACGCTGGTCAGGAGACGGGAGCAGCTCCACAGCGGAATCGTTGCCCACAGGCATATAGTGGAAGAACCATGCGAACTTCGCACCGCACTCCACCAGATGATCGAAGAACTCATCCGAGCTGATGGAGTCGATGTTCTTGCTGGTATAGCACCCAGATACGCCGAAAGGCAGCTTCTTTTCTTTCAGAATCTTCATCGCCCGCATAGTAGCCTGATAAGTACCCTTGCCACGGCGGAAATCAGTAGCTTCCTCGAAGCCTTCAATGCTGATGGCCGGGTAGAAGTTCTTCACCCGCAGCATCTCATCGGCAAACTTCTCATCGATAAGGGTACCGTTGGTAAAGGCAGAGAATACGCAGTCAGGATGCGCTTCACACAGGCGGAGCAGATCGTTCTTGCGTACCATAGGTTCACCGCCGGTGTAGAGGAACATATAGGTTCCCAGTTCATTGGCCTGATTGATGATGTCATCCAGTTCCTCATAGCTCAGATTCAGCTTATTACCGTATTCTGCCGCCCAACAGCCGGTGCAATGAAGGTTGCAGGCGGAAGTGGGGTCCATCAGGATTGCCCAGGGGATATTGCAGCCGTACTTTTCACGATTAGCCACCTGCTTGCGGCTGCCTAAGAGAGATGCATTGACAATAAAATTGCGGAAGAACACTTTGCGGACTTCAGAATCAATGTCCGTCCAAAGGCTGTTGATCAGGCGCATCCAGTTGCTGTCAGGCTGCTCCATCACCTTACGGATTTGCTGGCGCTGTGTGAGATAGAGGTTATCCTTATCGAACTTATCCGCCCAATCTAACAACTTGGGGAATGCTTCCTGCGGATTGCTGTCAACATATTTCAGCACTTGATTGACGGCGAAAGCCTGTGCGCTGTCTTTAATAGAATTACTCATGGTTTTGTCTCCTTTTCTATCTTAAAAGCAAAAAGAGCCGATAATCCGCAGCACAAGGCTAACGGGTTATCGGCTCTGCGTCTATGCGTCTGGCTCTGTGATAACTGTGGTATTGAATTGTTTTACGCTGATTATTATTTCCCGTTTGCACTTCGGACAGTATAGCGGAAAATTTTCAAGTACTGTATTATCACAGATTTTAATTCTCGTTTTGTTGTTGCAGTTGGGGCATAATAGCCATTCGGTTTTTTTCATTCTTTGTTTTTCATCAGATAATAGAATATCTATGGACAATTACATTTACAACTCACGCAGTTTCCACCGCCTTGTAGAAACCATTACACACGCGCCCACAATGAGTACTGTTAAGACGATGTAGGAAAGATAGACGCCATTTAGTGCTACTTCATACACATCATAGTACCGCAGAGGGGTCAGATAATCCAAGAAACGATTCCCTGTGTACTCGGCAGTAAAGGCCAACACATAGGCGGCCAATACGAAAACCGTACCGGCGCGTACCGCGGCCTTATAAGATTTGAAAAGGCTGGCAAACAGCAGACCCAAGGCAAAAAAGAGAAGCTGGGTAAAGAACATTCCCATCGTTGTGGAAAGCACCGCTCCCGGCTGATCCAGACCGCCCAAAGGAAGAACGATCGTGAAATAATTGCACACGCCGCTGAACAGGGCGAACACCAGCAGGTTCACTGCTGAAACGATCACCTTCGCCAGAACAATGGTTTTCCGCTCCACAGGCTTTGTGAACAGGTATTCGGATGTTCCAAATTTCTTTTCCCTCGCCACACAGGACAGGCCCAGAGAGATTGCATAGGCAAAGGCCAACAGCCCCTCCCAAAAATAGATACACGCGTACCAACCAAGGGCAGTCGTGAGATCCCCTTTCACACCGAACATGATCATGATCAAGCGAGAAAATTGGCCGACTGTCCGGGCCATCTCATCCAGACTGTCCTTCAAGGATAAAAGTTCAAAATAGCAGAATCCGCACAGCAGTAACATGATCCCCAGCCAGATCAGCAGGGTCTTTCTGGTTTGGCGGAATTCGTTTTTCACCAATGTTTTCATCTTTGCACCCCCTCATGAGCGGAACTGGATGTCTTTTTTCAAAAAGACACGATAAGACAGCACCAAAAACAGGGCAAACAGCAGTACACACCATCCCAAGTAATCCAACTCATAAAAGCCAGATTTGGAAATCTCAGCCGCACTAAAGAACGAGTACGGGGACAGAAAACTAATGGCACGGTTGCTGACAATGTTGGAGAAGCTGGTGACGCAGTACTCGACAAAGACAATTAACCCGGCAGTCAAAAGTGGGCTTCGATTGCGTGAAAATAGAATTCCAACCAAAAGCCCCATAGCTGCAAGGAACAGCGTGACCAGCATGAGGGAAAGAGCAATCAGAAAGAACTCTCCCCAGTCAATGCCGGAGCGGAACAGGGCCAGCGCCAAAAAAGAGGCGAGAAGATATACCATGCTCACGACCACTACGCCGAAAAAAACCGTGAACGCCTTTGCCCAGTAAATCGTTTTTCGGGTATGGGGTTTTGTAAACAGATATTCAGAGGTTCGCTCCGAGCACTCCTTGGTGTGAATGGCGATACCGAAGTGCATCCCGAAAATACCGGACGCAATCATAAAAAAGCTGGTAAGAAACGCATAAATGCCCAACGGTGAGGTCAGATATTCCATGGACACACCAACGCCTTTGTAAAAATCACTCGTACCCAGCGTTTCATAGAGGTCTCCGGTGGAAACATCCATAAAGCTGTAATAGGTAGGCGTCATCACAAAAACACACAGAGCCAAGGCGATGGCCCAACCCAAAATATATTTGCGGTGCCTTTTCAGTTCATATTTCAAAATGACCATGCCCGACACCTCCTTACGCATAGTAGTGCATGAAGATTTCCTCCAAAGAGGGCTCTTCCAAAAGCACATCGTCCAAATGCAGCAGGTGAAGCTTGTCAATAATCGCCGTGATATTTCCGTTATACATAAAGGAAACAGAGGTCTTATCCGCAGTCTCCGCATAGTTCGCAATGCCGGACAAATCAAAGAAATCGCGAGGGATAGCCTCCTTTGCGCTCAGAGAGACTTTCTTATAGCCGCTCTCACGCAGTTCTTTGATGGACTGTATGCCAATAAGCTGTCCCTCTTTCAGAATGGCCACCCGGTCACACAGTTTCTGCACCTCACTCAGCACATGGGAGGAAAAAAACACGGTAGCGCCCCGGCTGTTTTCCTCCTTCAGAATATCATAGAAAGCCTGCTGGATCAGTGGGTCTAATCCGCTGGTGGGCTCGTCCATAATAATCAGTTTGGGCGAAGTCATAATGGCAGACACGATACCCACCTTTTTCTTGTTGCCCAGAGAAAGGTCTGCAATCTTGCGGGACAAATCCAGATTGAGCCTGTCGGCAAGCTCCTTCATCTTTGTCTTGCAGTCCATGCCGTACAGATCGGCGGTGTACTGCAAAAGTTCACGGACTTTCATGTTTTCGTAATAGCTGTTCTCGCTGGGCAGATAGCCCACATCCCTGGCGATGACGCTGGCCTTGGAGTGACAGTCCAAATCGAAGATAGATGCGCTGCCTCCGGTGGGACGGATCAGCCCCATTAGGGTGCGGATCGTGGTGGACTTACCCGCACCGTTGGGGCCGATAAAGCCGAAAAACTCTCCCTGGTTGACAGAGAAACTGAGGTTATTGATTCCTCGATGCTTCCCATAGTGCTTGGTCAATTCATTCAAGACAATCGCTTGTTCACTCATTTCAAATACTCCTCCTTATAAAAATTTTTCCGCAGAATTGCGATGTTCTTCTCAAAAACCTCCATGACAGCCTGAAAATCGAAAGCCGCCGCCCCCCGGTACCCGGCCGCATAGCCCTCGGCCATCAGAAGCAGCATCTGAAAGACCGGCTGGGCATCCTCTGGGTCTTTGAATTTCAAAGCATCCTCTTCCCGCAGAACAAGATCGTTTCGGAATCTGCCGGTCTCCTCCGTCAGGATCGCCAGCGTATCCGTCACCTCGGGAGAATTTTCCTCCCAGGCACTGGTAATAAACTGCAAGATAAAAGGCTGATTTTGGAGCCCCTCCATTTTCATGCGGCTGGATGCCAGAATCCTGTCGAACAAATCTGTTTCGGAATCGAGGGCTTCCTTATCAAATAGTCCCTCTATGATTTTCTTGCAGTATTCCAGCAGGTAAATGTAGAGCTGCTTTTTACTGCCGAAATACTGAAACACAGACGCTTTGGAAATGTGTGCGGCTACCGCAATATCATTGATTGAGGCTTTTTCATAACCAAACTTGCCGAAGCACTGGAGCGCCGCATTGAGAATGGTCAATCTCTTTTCTTCGGTCAGGGCCAAAAATTTGTCCAATTCATTTCCTCCTTTTTACACAATAACCGTTTCGGTTATTTAGAGTATAGCACCAATAACCGAAACGGTCAAGTATTTTGGAGTATGATTCAAAAGTTTTCTTTTTATACTGTTAGACCAACGAAGATTAGTCTCGAAAGTACCGGTGTGTTCAAGTCAGCAGTTGCACGAAAATGTAATTCGTTCAAATACTACTACCTGAAATATAAAATTACATTGGGTGATGTCTATGAAATTTGAACGCGATGAGCGCAAATTTGATTTCCACGATATAGGGTGCGAGATAAAGCGCAAAAGAGAAACCAGCGGGATGACACAGGATCAACTGGCCCTTATCATTGACCGTGATCCCCGCACCATCATATATAACGAAAACGACGGTCAGCATCCGAGCTTGAACACTTTTTATCAGATGGTGACAATGTTCGATATATCGGTGGATCAGTTCTTTTATCCAGACATGAGCGCAGATGACGCTTGCAAAAAGCGCATCAATACACTTGCTGCATTAACACTTGACCGATTCGGTTATTGGTGCTATACTCTGAATAACCGAAACGGTTATTGTGTAAGAAGAAGGAAATGAATTGAACAAATTTTTGGCCCTGACCGAAGAAAAGAGATTGACCATTCTCAATGCGGCGTTCCAGTGCTTCGGCAAGTTTGGTTATGAAAAAGCCTCAATGTCGATTCTGTTATATTACGCATATCGCAGAAAATTAAGTAAGAAAACTGCCAATGACAAAGAGTAAGTTATACCCACGTTATGAAAGGACGTGCTATGAAGGATTCATTGAAAAAAGGATTGATAATAGGTGCTGCCGGTAGTGCGATTTGTGTGCTTTGGCATCATCTTCTAACCAAAAAGATGATGCAGCTCGCCATGGATCGGGTTGCGCCGCAGGACAGAAGCAACGGAAAAATGCGTGTGTCCGGTTCACCTGAAATGATAGAAACCACTGAAATTGTAAAAAAGGCAGCTGGTCAGCTCGAAAAAAGCGGCTGTGACGTGGTGGAAATCACTGCTCACGACGGAATTTCATTGATTGGGCATTGGTGTCCCTGCGAAGAACCGAAAAGAACTATAGTTGCCATGCACGGGTGGCGTTCCTCCTGGTCACATGATTTTGGTCTAATCGCAGATTTCTGGCGCAATAATCATTGTTCTGTACTCTACGCAGAGCAGCGGGGACAAAATAATAGCGGCGGCGACCATATGAGTTTAGGTTTGCTGGAACGCTACGATTGCCTGGCATGGACAAATTGGATAAACGAGAAAACAGGAAAAAGCATTCCCATCTATCTTGCCGGGGTATCCATGGGTGCAACCTCTGTGCTAATGGCGTCCGAACTGGAACTGCCGGATAATGTATTTGGAATCGCAGCGGACAGTGCATTTACTTCGCTCCATGCAATTTGGAAACATGTCTCCGAAAGCAATCTGCATATTCCTTATGCTCTGCATAAAACAGGTGCCGATAGGATGTGCAAAAAGCGCATCCAAATGGATGCTGATGCTGCCTCAACTACAGAAGCGTTGAAGCACTGCCAAATTCCTGTTCTTTTTGTCCACGGAACAGATGACCACTTTGTTCCAGTTGAAATGACATACGAAAACTATAAAGCCTGTACATCAGAAAAGCGTCTGCTGATTGTTCCGGGCGCTGACCACTGTATGAGCTATCTCGTAGGAAAAAGCACCTACGAGCGCATTGCAAAAGAGTTTTGGGAATTTTGCGAACAGCGGAAAAAGAATCCGTAGATTTGAGTTTGAAGGGGGGGAATCATTATGCGCCAGCGTTGGCTCCGTGTCTTATTCCGTAGAAGGATGTTGACGATACTCCTGCTACTTTTACAGGTATATTTTCTTATATGCCTTGTACTTTGGGGAAGTCAGCTTTCCCGAAATTTCAGTCGCCTACTGACAATCGTCAGTATCATTGCGGTGCTTTATATCGTTTCCCAGAAAGACAAAGGCGCCTACAAAACTGCATGGGCGATCCTGATCCTAACCTTCCCGTTGTTTGGTGGACTGATGTATCTTTTGTCTAATGCACAATCCTCGAAATGGCGCTTTGCAAAAAGTGTCCTCCATACACAACAAAAGGCAAAACCACTCTATGCACTCCCCGGCATTTGCTATGAAAGCGCAACAAAACAACTGCCTGAATATTACCCTCAAATTCATTACTTGCAGGAATACACGGGGTTTCCAATATATGCAGATACAGAAACACATTACCTTACACCGGGTGAACGAAAGCTGGAAACACTTTTGGCGGAACTTGAAAAAGCCGAGAAGTACATATTTCTGGAATATTTCATCGTGCAGGAAGGCGTTATGTGGAACAGCATCTTGGAAGTTTTGAAGCGAAAAACCACGCAAGGCGTAACTGTGCGACTGATTTATGACGATATGGGTTGCTTTCTCACTCTTCCGAAAGACTACGCAAAGCAGCTAAAAAAACACGGTATCCAGTGCGCCGTATTCAATCCCTTCCGACCTGTTCTGACCGTAAAGCAAAATAACAGAGATCACCGAAAAATAGCGGTCATTGATGGAAAGGTGGCTTTTACCGGAGGTATCAATCTGGCAGATGAATACATCAACGCCATTGAGAAACACGGACACTGGAAAGATGCAGCGATCATGCTGAAAGGCAAAGCCGCATGGAGTTTCACACTAATTTTTTTACAGACGTGGGAAATTTGTACCCATACAGACGAGGACTACGAAATCTTCTACCCATGGAAAGAACAAGAGTGCCCTGTTACTGCAAAGGGGTTTGTTCAGCCATACGCTGACAGTCCAATGGATGAAGAAAATGTGGGCGAACACGTTTACCTGCATATCTTAAACAATGCAAAGAAGTACGTGTATATCAACACCCCATATCTGATTGTCGATGATAGTATGCTTTCCGCTTTGCGTCTTGCGGCAAAAAGTGGTGTAGATATACGCATCATCACACCCCACCGCTGGGATAAATGGTGGGTACACATGACCACACGCTCGTATTACCGAGAGCTGATAAAATCAGGCGTTAAAATCTACGAATATACCAATGGTTTCATCCACTCCAAAACCTTTGTGTCCGATGACCGTACTGCAACAGTCGGGACAACAAATTTGGATTTTCGCAGCTTATATCTGCACTATGAATGTGGTGCTCTGCTCTATGAGGCCAAAGCTGTTATGGAAGTCAAGGAGGATTTTCTGCAAACGCTGGAGATATGCCAACAGGTGACAGAAAAGGATTGCAAAACAAATATCGTAGTGCATCTGCTCCAGGATATACTGCGGCTATTTGCACCACTAATGTAAGGAGGGTCTTGAATGTTTGAAGATATTGAAACACACAAAAAATTATCAAAGTGGATTATCGGAACGTTTACAGCCTGCATTTTGATTTATCTTGGCATCCGACATATTAGTCATGTAGCTGATGCCGTGATGTGGTTGAAAGACCTGCTGAACCCACTTTTAATTGGATTGATTTTGGCGTTGTTTCTGAATGTTCCGTTGGGGGTTATTGAAAGACATCTGTTCCCCAAACATCCGACATCTAGGAAAACGAAAATGCGCCGCCCGCTTGCGATCCTGCTTTCATTTATTTTGGTGATAGGGGTCTTTGTCGGTGTTGCTTTTCTTGTTATTCCCGAATTGATCGATGCAGTATCTATTGTCATATCATCCTTGACGAATGGTCTGGATCAACTGGTGGCATTTGAAAGCACGGCTGACTATTCTAAAATCCCATTCGGAGAACAGCTGTCCCAAATTGATATTGATTTTCTTGAACTGAAAGACAATTTGAATGAATGGTTGAATCAATTGGGAACCACCATTATGGACACTGCTGCTTCCGCATTTGGAAGCGTGGTTGCGACGGCAGTCGATTTTGCGATTGGTCTTGTGTTCTCAATTTATATTTTGGCCAATAAGGAGAAATTAAAAAGTCAGATCACCCGAATTGTCCGTGTATGGATTCCAGCATGTTTTGCCGAGCGGGGCATTCATGTGGCAGCTGTCTGTGAAAAAAACTTCAAGCTTTTTGTAGCAGGGCAAACGACTGAGGCAATAATTTTAGGCAGCCTGTGTGCAATCGGTATGTTAATTCTGAGAATACCATATGCGCCGATGATCGGTGCGCTTGTTGGGGTAACAGCACTGATTCCCTATGTCGGTGCCTGGATTGCTACACTTGTGGGTGCATTTTTGATTCTGACAGTCAATCCTTTTAAGGCACTGGTATTCATTATTTTCCTGCTTACTTTGCAACAGATCGAAGGAAATGCAATCTATCCGAAAGTTGTGGGCGCAAAAATCAACCTTCCTGCCATGTGGGTTTTAGCGGCAATCACAATAGGTGGCAATCTGGCTGGACCAATCGGTATGTTGCTTGGCGTACCTGCCGCAGCAGCCACTTACGCTCTTTTGAAAGAAGCAACCGATAAGCGGGAAACGCATCTGAAAACACAAGAAAAAGAGCAGATGGGTAATTCACATAAACAGAATATATCCTAAAAAAATTATCTCAAGATAAAAACTCATAGTAGGGTGTAAGGACTCATGATATAAAAATATCAAGGGTCTTTGCGCCCTATTCGTTTTTTATATTACAAAATCGGCATTATCATACCTTTTAGCGGGCATAATAAGGTTATTCCTCAAAACAAATCGGCACGATACAATGTTATTGAGGTGAATGATTATGCCGATTGACGATTTAACCGCTTTGGGTCAAATAATGCGGGAGGCCCGAAAGAAAAAAGACCTGACACAGCAGGAGCTTTCAGATCTGAGCCATGTTTCTGTAAAACAAATTGCCAACATTGAAAAAGGGCAGATGAACCCTTCCTATTTGATTTTAAGAGCATTGGCCAAGGTTTTGAACATCTCTCTGGACTCTCTAATAAATCCGGATGTTTCTCCAGAAGATGAGGGAGCCAACCAGATGAAAATGCTTTATTCCAGTTGCCCGTCAGAAATGCGTGAAACCCTGCTGCACCATACACAGGAGACCATGCAGGAATTAACAGAACTATCTAAGAAAATTGAAGCGAATTGAGCCAGTGAGTGAAATTTGACGGTTTCCTCTCTGGCTCTTTTCATTTCTGCAAAGAAAGCGGCAAGCAATGCCTGTGGCTATCCAGATAGCCCCACGCGCTTGTCGAGGGAAGTCCCCCAAGCCCCCTTGAAACACAGATTTTCAATCTGTGGCTGCGCGTTCTGGCGAACGCTTTTGACCGCGACCAGCTCACCGCTGGCCGTGGTCTTTTTCTTTCTGTTGCGGTTCGGTCTGCTCCATCGCCAAGACCCGATCCACATTGTTCTTAACCGTCAGCAGCTCCCGCATAGCGGCGCGGGCGTGCCGGTACTCGGCATAGGCTACTTTCTTGTCTGCCAACAGTTGGGCGTACTCGTTCTGAAGCTCCTTGACGGTGGGCAGTTTCTTCACGTTCAACTCGTTGAAGGCTTCCTTGGCTGCCTGGTGCAGCCGGATCTCATCCTCATGCTCCGCGTAAAATTTCCGAGAGTATCCGGCCTTTCGGTAGGCCACATAGGTCTCGCGGGTTTTTGCGTAGTTGACAATGTGCGTGCGCAGCACGGCGATCTCAGCCATGCGCTTTTCGGCCGCCTTAATCTGTGCAGATAGCGCATTGTATCGGGCTGTTGCCTCTGCCGTTTTTGTTTCCAGGTCGGCATAGTCCAGTAGGCCGTGTTCGGACAGATAGTTGAGGGTTTGAGCCATCTGCTTGAGGTTGAACACCTTGGCCCAGCGTGTATACCCGGCGCCTTTCCCGGCCTGGAGTTTTGCCTGGATGTCTACCAGCAGATTGACCTTGGGCGGAGCAGCCTGCACAGCAGTTTCCTTTCGGGGTGTATGCTCCTTTTGCCCGGAGAGGACGGCAAGCAGATTGTCCAGCGTGTAGCCGTCCCCCAGTCGGTCAAAGCGGATATTGTTGCCCCAGCCCTCCGCGCTGATGGAAATGGTTTTGCCGCGCCGGTGGACGGTGAAGCCGTCCTGTTCCAGCAGACGAAGAAGCTCCTCCAAGGTGCCCGGTTTCTGTACCAGTGCCCTGTCAATGGCCTGGCGCAGTTGCTCCTTGTGGGAGGGCTTCGCCGCGTCGCCCAGCCACTTGTTGTAGCTCTGGCCGCGCCGCTTAGGGGTCTCCACGATGGAATAGCCGTTCTCAATGCAGATGGTATCGTTCAGACGGCGGACGGCACGGGTGCTTCCCCAGAAATTGCGGAACTTGCGGTCACACTCCAGCGTGGTGGAGTTCCATATAATATGGTTGTGGACGTGAGACTTGTCGATGTGGGTGCAGACGATGAAAGCGTGCTTGCCTTTGGTAAAGCGCCGGGCCAGCTCCACGCCCAGCCGATTTGCTTCCTCCGGCGTAATCTCGCCCGGCACAAAGGACTGCCGCAGGTGGTAGGCAATCACATCATCCTTGCCGCGCACCCGGCCGGTGCGGGCAGCGTAGGTCTGCTTGTCCAGCAGGAACTGCGCGTCCGCCACGCGGCTGTCACACTGGTAGCTGGTGATGAGCCTGCCGTGGTCGGTCTTGTCTGGATTTTTTACATAGTCGATGATGTCGCTGATGGCCTTGCCGACCGTGCGGCCCTTTCCTGCGTGCAGCGGCATGATGCGGGTGGTGGCCATGACTTTTCCTCCTTCCATCGGAAATGCGTTTGATATTGCGTGCAAAATCTCGTATAATAATAAAAAAGTATAAAACCAACTCGAAAGGGGGCTGTTGCTCCTATGACAGAAGCCGAACTTCTGAAGCTGATCGAGGACGGCGAGAACATCCGGGTGGAGTTTAAGAAATCCACCACTGAGATTACAAAGGATGTTTACGATACCGTCTGTTCTTTTTCCAACCGAGACGGTGGAATCATTCTCCTGGGCGTCAAAGACAACGGGGAGATTTTGGGTGTTGCCCCGGATGCGGTTGACCGTATGAAAAAAGACTTCGTGACTTCCATCAACAACGGGCAGAAAATCAATCCGCCTCTGTACTTGCAGCCGGAAGCCTGCACCGTAGACGGCCGCACGCTGCTGGTCATTCAGGTGCCGTCCGGCAGCCAGGTCTGCCGCCATCACGGGCGCATTTTTGACCGCAGCCACGAAGCAGATATTGATATAACCGACAACTCCGACATGGTGTACCAGCTGTACGCCCGGAAAAGCGGCAGTTATTTTGTAAATAAAGTGACCCGCTTCCAGATGGACGACTTGCGCCCTGACCTGATGGAGCGCGCCAGAGCCATGACCACCAGCCGCACGGCCAACCATCCGTGGAAGTCCATGTCAGACGAAGAACTGCTGCGCAGCGCCGGTCTGATCTTAAAAGACCCCGAAAGGCAGCTCGAAGGCATTACCCTGGCGGCGATTCTTCTGTTCGGGAAGGACAGCACGATCCTAGCTGTATTGCCGCAGCACAAAACGGACGCCATTTTCCGGGTGGAAAATCTGGATCGCTATGACGACCGGGATGTCATCATCACGAATCTGCTGGAAACCTATGACCGGCTGATCGCTTTCGGTCAAAAGCACCTCAGTGACCCCTTTGTGCAGGAGGGCCTCCAGAGCGTCAGCGCCAGAGACCGCATCCTGCGCGAAATTTTCTCCAACAGCCTGGCGCACCGGGATTACTCCAGCGGCTATGTGGCAAAATTCGTAATTGAGCGTAACCGGCTCTACACCGAAAATGCCAACCGTTCCCACGGGCACGGCGCTCTGCACCTTTCCTCCTTTGAGCCGTATGCCAAGAACCCGCCCATTTCCAAAGTGTTCCGTGAGATTGGACTGGCGGACGAGCTGGGGTCCGGGATGCGGAATACTTACAAATACACGAAGCTCTATTCCGGTGGAACCCCGGAATTTATCGAGGGCGATGTGTTCCGCACCGTGGTTCCGCTGGCCCCGATTGCGGTGGAAAAGGTTGGGCCGCAGGACGAGACCCAAGTGAGGACCCAAGTGAGGACCCAAGTGGGAACCCAAGTGACACTTACAGACCAGATTTTAGCCTTTTGTGCAGAACCGCGCTCGAAAGCTGAAATTGCGGAACATTGTGGGTATAAAAACACAAAGGGATTTACAAAGAGGTACTTGCGTCCACTGCTGGACAATGGACAGCTGCAAATGACCATCCCAGATAAGCCCAGAAGCCAACATCAAAAATATGTAACGGTGCAAAAGCCTGCACCAGAAAATTGAACCAAATCAGGGTGTCGGAGGAAGTTGTATGCTCCGACACCCTGATTTTTTATATGCCTTTGATGTGCGTGGACTTTACTTTCATGCTAATCTCATCACTGAAATTAGCACGAAAGTAAAGTCAAAAAAATTGCCGGGATGTATCTCCCGGCAATTCTGCATTTTCGATTCAGCCATACACCGCGTCCTGGATCACATACCGCAGGTCCTGCACCTTGCCCACCAGCCAGGCAGCGGCCATTGGCAGGCCCACCGGGCTGACCAGGAAGGCGATCACCATCAGGATGACGCCGTTTTGCGGTGAGTAGGTCACAAGCACTGCGATCCCCAGTAGCGCCACCAGGGTGGAGGCCAGACCGAAGATAAAGCTGGACACATACAGCAGCCCGAAGCACACCCAGGTGAACAGCATCAGCGCCAGCACTACCGGCGCGGCGAGGATTTTCAGCCCCAGTTTCAAAATAAACAATATCACTCTCATTTCAGCGCCTCCTTTCGCCAGTCCAGGTATGGCTGGCACAGTTCGTCTACGGCTTTCTCATCCATTTCGGTGGCCTCTCTGCGGCCTTGCGTCCGGCGGATCAGCTCGAAATCCCAGTAATCTTGTAGCAGCAGATCAAAAAGTTCCTCTGGAGTCCGGCAAAGAACGCCATCCACGCAGTATCGTGAATCGCTGTTCCAGCTTATCCGAACGTAACCGCGCCTGCATGGAAGGACTTCTTCCTCCGAGTCTTGCCCCAGATAATCATGGAACACAGTCAAGACATTTTCAAACGTCAACATCAGCCATCACCTCGTTTCTGACTCCATTATCAATCACACCCCGCCAAAACGCAACGATACGGGCAAAGAAAAAGGAGGGAGGCCCGGCGCAGCAGCCCGCATACGCCAGACCTCCCTCCGCAGCCAGGGCGTATGCCCCTGTCACGACAGCTTTGCCAGCTGGGTCAATATCTTATGCACCCCATCCCACAAAGCCTCCTGCCGCTGGGATATATCTTCCAGGTCGGCGTCATAAATGCGCCCGGTCTCATGCACGCGGCGGGTCAGCTGGTTGAGGTTGTTGCTGCTCCGGCGCATCAGGGAGACCAGCTCCTTCAGCTCCGGCAGTTCCAGGCGCACCACATAACCGTCCAAAGCCATTTTTCGCAGATATGCTTCCCGGTTGGAGGTGCCCAGCTGGGCCATCTTTTGCTCGATCATCGCCAGTTCCTCCGGCGAGACCCGGAAGTTCAGCTGCACCTCCCGCTTGCGCTTGGGGGCGGTCATCGCTCCGGCTCCTGCTTTTTGCGGGCCGGTGCTTTCTTCTCAGGTTTTTCAGCGGGGTGCGGTTCCTGCTTCAGCTGGCGGCGGACCGAGGGGCGGCGCTGGCGCAACTCCTTACTGCGGTCCTCGCTGGCAAGGATGGTGACATAGGTGCCGGGACGGTCCACCAACCCGGTGATCGTCAGGCTGCGGAACGGCAGCAGTGCCATCAGCTGGTCATGGGCCTGGGTGCCTGCACGGGCCAGAAAGTCCGGCGACACGCGGGCCATGTAATGGGTGCCGTGGGGGCTGTTTGGGGTATCCGGGGCGCGCAGCTCCTGCAACAGCCGGGCGGCCTCGGCCTGGATTTTCTCCGGCGTCAGCGGCTGAAGCCGCAGATAGTCCTGCCGCGCCTGGCTCAGAAACAGATCGACCAGGCCGGGGTGGCTGTCCACCACAAAGTCCAGGTTGCGTTCGCCGCCGAAGCCGTCCGGGTTGGGCGGGATGTCCACAGTCTTGGCCCACGTCTTGTTGGCCGGGCTGAACCGCCCATCCCAGTCCTTCTGCTGCACAGTGTTTGCTAATACATAGAGGGTGCGGGTGTAGCCGAACTGCTCGATCACCTGGGGCACCGCGTCTTTGCCCAGCCGATTGTCCCGATAATGTTCCGAAATGGATGCCTCGATGGCCTCCTTGCAAGCGATGTTGGCGCGGCGGGACGAACGATAGAGGTCCAGTTCGCCCTGTTCGCGGGCATAGGCGGCGTCATGCCGGTAGAGCGGCAGTTCCCGCTGGGTGTCCAGTGCTGCCTCAGCCCGCTGCTCGATACTGTCCCGCACCACATCCATGTAGGAAGTCTCCCGGTCGGCAAACTCCTTGTACACATCGGCCAGCGGGGACGGCGACGCCAACAGCGCGGCAGCCCGGCTTTGGGGTAGATCCAGTTCCTCCATTGCCATCAAAATGTCCTCCCGGACAGCGTACTCATAGGCATGGTTCAGAATTTCTTCCGGCGGCTGGCTTTTCAGCCAGTCCCGGAACTTGTCCTGCTCGGCGGCCATCTTTTCATAGAGGGCCGTATTTTTGTCTGCGTTCATGTTATCGCACCTCCTGTTCATGGTGTTTGGGTTTCTTTTCGGGGCTGCGCAGCGGCACCGGGCGTTTCAGCCCTTCCAGCACCGAGGGACGGCTGCTCTTAGCCACCACCGCCTCCGGTGCGGGGTGCTTATGGCCGTCAATATTCAGCAGCACATCCAGCTCTGCCAGCCGGGCGGATTTATCCCGCAGCTCCTGCTCCTGGGGAAAGGGCTTCCCCACCTCGGCCTTGGCGGCGGCCTGCTGCTGATAGAGGTTGTCCAGCTGATTTTTCACCGCCTCCAGCCGCTGGGGCATCTGGGCAAGGGCGTTGTCAATACGGGTGAGGTTGCCGCGTGGGTCGGTGCCCAAGGCCGTCCGGTGGGTCATCTCGCCTTTCAGCAGGAGCATATATTCCTGCCGGAAAGCGTCAAACGACACCGACATAGCAAAGCCCCGGTAACTACCCACCGATACCGGGTCGGAGCCTTTGACCTCCTTGCAGGCATCCAAAAGCGCCGCACCAGCGTTCTCCTTGTCGGTGAGAGTGTCACCCCGGACTTCCATGCCCGCAAAGCCGTCCTCCGGGTGGGGATGGGCGGCCAGGGTCGCCATATCGGCTTCCAGCCCGGTGATAAAACCCTTGTTTTTTTCGATTTCCTCCGGGAAGGTTTTGAGCAGCTGGTCCTCCAAGTGGTATTGCTTGCTCTGGTGGTCGGCCTTCATCAATTTCAACCGCGCCACGTCCACGTCCAGGTCCATGCGCTCCTTGATGCGCGGGTCTCCTGCGCACAAAGCCTTAATCTCGGCAAATGACAACGCCGTTTCGTCCACGTCATCACAGCTTCGCACCGGAGATTTGGAAGTCATAATCTGACTGATAAACCGCTGCTTGTTCTCCACTGTCTGCCAGAGATAGGCATCGAAAGTTCCCTCAGTGACGTAGCGATACACATGGACGGTCTCGTTCTGGTTGCCCTGGCGCTCAATGCGGCCCTTTCTCTGGGCCAGATCGCCAGGCCGCCACGGGCAGTCCAGGTCATGCAGTGCCACCAGGCGATCCTGGACGTTGGTACCCGCGCCCATTGTCTGTGTACTGCCCAGCAGCACCCGCACCTGGCCGGTGCGCACCTTGGAGAACAACTCTTTTTTTCGAACCTCGGTGTTGGCCTCATGGATAAAGGCGATCTGTTCGGCAGGCACTCCCTTGGCAATGAGCTTTTGTCGAATGTCCTCATACACCGTAAAGGCCGGTTCCGGCTCTGGCAGCGGCACCGCGTCCTCCAATGCGTGCAGCGTTGGGTTGTCCAGCGCCTTCGCTGCCTTTTTGGCAGGCCGGGCCTGGGGCGTAGAGATGTCGCAAAAGACCAGCTGTGTCAGCTTGTCGGCCTCGCCGTCCCGCCAGATTTGCATGATGTTGTCCACACACTGGTTGACTTTGGTGCCCGGCTCATCCGGCAGCAGCTGGTTGATGATCCGCTGGTCCAGACCCAGCTTGCGCCCGTCGCTGGTGATCTTGAGCATATTGTCCTGGGACGGGTCCACCGTACCGCTGTGTACCTGAGACGCCCGCTCGGAGAGCGCCTGTACCATCTCTTTCTGGATTTCGGTGGGCTGGGCCACGACGTTGTGGTACTCCACCTGCGGCGTGGACAGATGCAGCTGGTCGGCGGTCTTAATATCCGCCACCTCTTTGAACAGGTTCATCAGCTCCGGCAGGTTGAAGAACTTGGAGAAACGGGTCCTGGCCCGGTAGCCGGTTCCCTCCGGGGCAAGCTCCAGCGAGGTGCAGGTCTCCCCGAAGCGGCTGGCCCAGCAGTCAAAGTGGGTCATGCCCAGCTCTTGCAGGCGATCATATTGGAGATACCGCTGCATGGTATAAAGTTCGGTCATACTGTTCGACACAGGTGTGCCGGTGGCAAAGACAACGCCCCTGCCACCCGTCAGCTCATCCATATAGCGGCACTTGGCGAACATATCGCTGGATTTCTGCGCGTCCGTAGTGGAGAGGCCCGCCACATTGCGCATTTTGGTGTAAAGAAACAGATTTTTATAGTTGTGGGCCTCGTCCACGAACAGCCGGTCAACGCCCAACTGCTCGAACGTCACCACATCATCTTTTCGATCCTCGGCTTGCAGCTTTTCCAGCCTGGCTTCCAGGGACTTTCGGGTGCGTTCCAGCTGCTTGACTGTAAAACGCTCCCCACCGCTGGCCTCTACCTCAGAGATACCCTCGGTGATCTCCCAGATCTGTTCCTGCAAAAGCCGCTCCTGACGTTCCTTGCTGATGGGGATTTTCTCAAACTGGCTGTGACCCATGATGATGGCATCGTAATCGCCAGTGGCGACTCTGGCACAAAATTTTTTGCGGTTGTGCTTCTCAAAATCTTTTCGCGTTGTCACCAGGATGTTGGCGGATGGGTAGAGCCGCAGGAACTCCGACGCCCACTGCTCGGTCAAGTGGTTCGGCACCACAAAGAGAGATTTCTGGCAAAGGCCCAGCCGTTTGGCCTCCATCGCGGCCCCAACCATTTCAAAAGTTTTGCCCGCACCCACCTCATGGGCCAGCAGCGTGTTGCCGCCGTACAGCACATGGGCGATGGCGTTTTTCTGATGCTCTCGCAGGGTGATGGACGGGTTCATGCCGCCAAAGACGATATGGCTGCCGTCATACTCGCGGGGCCTGGTACTGTTCATTTCTTCATTGTACTGGCGCACCAATGCCTGCCGCCGCTCCGGGTCGCGCCAAATCCAATCCTTGAACGCCTCCCGGATCGCCTGCTGCTTTTGCGCGGCAAGGGTAGTCTCCTTGGCGTTCAGCACCCGGCGCTCCTTGCCGTCTGCGTCCTCCACGGTGTCGTAGATGCGCACATCCCGCAGGTTCAGGCTGTCCTCCAGGATTTTATAGGCGTTGGCCCGCTCAGTTCCATACGTCGAGTAAGCAGCCACATTGTTCTGTCCAACGGCATTCTTGCCGGAGATCTGCCATTCCGCCGTAAAGGGGGTATAGTGGACCTCAATGCTGCGCTGAAGGTAAAAGGGCGTGTCAAAGGTCTCGTACATGAATTGCTGGATATACTCCTTGTCGATCCACGTTGCCCCCAGCCGAACTTCGATCTCGGAAGCGTCCAGGTCCTTGGGCTGGGCGGCAGTCAGGGCTTCCACATTGACCGCAAAGACCGGGTCCTGCTCCGCCGCCCGCTGAGCCTGACGCAGTTTCCGGCGCACGTTGCCGGAGAGGTACTCGTCTGCGGTGACATAGTGTGGGCGTCCGCCCGGCTCGGCCTGGCCGGGAACGCGGAAAATGACGCCTTGCAGTTCAGCGGCCAGTTCCTCACTGGTCTTGCCGGTCAGTTGCTCCATGTAAGCCATATCCACACAGGCTTTCTCCGAAATGGATACCGCAAGTGCTTCGCTGGCCGTGTCCACCGTGGTGACGGCTTCATGGGGTTTAATGGTCCGTTTTGAAAACATATCAGCCTTGCGCTCCAGCTTCCCATCCTCGTCCAGCACCTCCAGGGCGCAGAGCAGATAGTAGCTGCTGTCATCGGCAAAGGCCAGCCGGTTGGCCCGGTCGTTGATAAGGCCATACTTGGCGGAAAAATCGTCATAGAGCCGGTTCAGTTCGGCCATCTGTCCCTGGATGGCGGCCTCCGGCGCGGCGGCGTCCATTTCCAGGTCGATGAGCCGCTGCACACAGTCCCGCAGCCCCACCAACCCCTTGACGCGGGCCTCGGCGGTGGCGTTCAGGTCAGGGCGCACCATGCGGCTGTTTTCCCGGAAGTACACCGCACCGTCCACCACCGTGTAGGAGTAGTTCTTCACGTTGGGGTCAGCCGGGAGGGATTCGTCGATGTCCTCGCCCCCGCCCAGCTCCGGCAGCGCGGCCTCCTGATAGGTTCCCTGGATGTACTTCACGGCATCGTGCAGCTGGTCGGCCAGCTCCAGCCCTTCGATGGGGGCCACGGTATAGTCCTGCTTGCCATATTGGGTGCTTTCAGCGGTAGGCCGCCCTAACACCATCTCCGGGTGGTCCAGAAAATATTGGTTGACCGTGAAGCCGTCCTCGGTCCGACCCACCTGGGTCCAGTCCGGCGCAATGTCCAGCGGGCGGTCCCGTTTTTGCAGAAAGAGAATATCTGAAACGACCTCAGTTCCGGCATTCTTTTTGAAAGCGTCATTGGGCAGACGGATGGCTCCCAGCAGTTCGGCCCGCTGGGCCAGATACCGGCGCACGGTGGAATCCTTGGCGTCCATCGTATAGCGGCTGGTGACGAAAGCCACCACGCCGCCGGGGCGTACCTGGTCCAATGCCTTGGCGAAAAAGTAATTGTGGATGTTGAAACCCAGCTTATTGTAGGCCTTGTCGTTGACTTGGTACTGGCCGAAAGGCACGTTGCCGATGGCAAGGTCGTAAAAGTCCCGCCGGTCGGTGGTCTCGAAGCCCGCCACGGTGATGTCAGCCTTGGGGTAAAGCTGCTTTGCGATCCGGCCGCTGATGGAATCCAGCTCCACGCCGTACAGGCGGCTGCCCGCCATACTCTCCGGCAACATTCCGAAGAAATTGCCCACGCCCATAGACGGCTCCAAAATGTTGCCGGTACGGAAGCCCATCTTCTCCACGGCCTCATAGATGGCACGGATGACGGTAGGGCTGGTGTAGTGGGCATTCAAGGTGGAGGCTCTGGCCGCAGTGTATTCCTCCGGGGTCAGCAGTTCTTTCAGTTCCGAAAACTCGGCAGCCCACGCAGATTTGTCCGGGTCAAAGGCATCTGCCAGGCCACCCCAGCCAACATAGCGGGACAATACCTCCTGCTGCTCCGGCGTGGCCTGCCCGGTGGTCTCCTCCAGATGCTTCAGCAGCTTAATCGCTGCCACATTGGCCTGGTACTTGGCCTTGGGGCCGCCCTCACCCAGATGGTCGTCACTGATATGGAAATTCTGGGCGTTGCGGCGCAGGTTGTCTTTGTACTCTTGGTAGGCCGCCTGCTCAGCCGCCCTCTGACCGGGGAAGGTCTGCCACTCACCGTTTACCGGGATGGCGACCTGCGGCCCCGGTTCTGTATCTGCCTCCACTTCCGGGGCGGGCACGGGTTCCTGCGGCGTGGGTTCCGGCTCATCAACGTGCAGCCGTTCCACTACCACGTCGTAGGGCAGGTTATTCTTGTCGCCGGGGTAGACCTTAACCGGCTCGGCTGTGATTTCCGGCGCAGGGGTTTCTTTTTCCCCCGGCGTAAACAGTCCGGCGTTGCGCTCATCCTGGCGCAGCCAGGTTTCAAACTGTTCCCGGCTGATGACATCATAGCTCCAGGCATAAGGCCCGGTGTAAATGCGGACCGTTGTATCTTCAATGGCATCAATCGTGCCGGTGATGGGATGATCGGGCGCAGGGAGCGTCACATGGTCGCCCACCTGGTAAGAAGGGGTGCCTTCCAGGAAGGGCGTGTTCAGCCGGTCCGCAAAGGCTTCGGCTTCTTCCCTTGTTTCAAAGGTCTGGTATATATCATCCAGATCATAATAGCGCCCCGTCTGCTGGTCGCGGACAATGAAGGGTTCTTCAAACGCATCCGATGTTTCCTCTACCGCATACCGCTTAAAGCTGTCTGGGTCCTGGAAGAAGCCGTCCTGCTCATGCACATACAATCCCCGCAGAAGCGGCACAAGTTCATCCCAGCGGTATGCCAGGGTCGCAAGTTTTCGTCCCTCATAGTCCAGGATCTCCACCTCAACGCTGGTGGTGAAGGTGCGGTAGTCCGCTATATCCCCGGTCACAAGGTCCATCGTCTCCACGCGCCCGGAATACAGCTCGGAAAGGCGTTTGGCGATTTTGGTGTTGCCCTCGCCATCCCGCAGCCAGCGGGAAATGTACTCCTTAGGCTGTTGCGTCCGTAGTTCTCAAACACTCTTGCAATCACATCGGGATTGCCGCTTTCCACTTTGGTATCACGGCGAAACCCGTTGTTATAGAACAGCACCTTTCCAACCTTGCCGTTTTTCTTCGGATACTCCACAACAAAATCTTTCCCTTGACGGTACTTCTGAATAATTCTGCTGATTCGTGTCCGGTATTTTCCGGCAAAGGTCTTGAGCATACTGTATCTCATTACATAGTAGAAGTTGTTGAGGACAGACACATTGTTTGCGAGCCGGTAGTAGTTGTACAATCCACGGATTTCTGCGTTGTACTGGTTCAGGATTTCCAAATCATCCAGGTGCAACAGGCGGGTGCGCCGGACAGGTTCCCAAACCTCTTTATTTCCGTTCTGTTTGTCGTGTTTAATCTTGAGGGCATGATAGGAGAGCAGCCGCTTGACCCACTTGTCGTGGGGGACATAGAGCATGACTTTTCCGTTGTTTACTCGTCTGGTGGCCCCGGTTTTGGTCTTTTTGTTACACTCACCTTTGGCGATTGTGACCTCATACCCCAGGAACTTAGCAAAATCATGCCCGTGGGTAATCAGTGTTTTTTCCTCGGACATTTCCAGATGGAGATTTTCCCGGATAAAGTGCCCCACATCCTGTTTGACCTGTTCCGCGTCCGCTTTTCTGCCAATTACTCCAATCAGAAAATCATCGGCGTACCGAATATAGAAAACTCTTTTATAGCCTTCGTCCATTTGGTCGCTGTACGGTATTGACCGCAGACTGCGCCGCAGTTCTCTGATTTCTGTAATTAGGCCCTCTTTTTCTTCATCGCTCATTTTGGAGATATTTCTTTTAAGCCGCTCTTCTTTCCCCCGGCAGACATCCAATTTCTTCTTGAACGCCGGATTGATTTTGCGGCGGCCTCCGCAGTTGAATTTCTCTGCGTATTCCGCCATAAACTTATCCAGCTCGTTCAGATAAATGTTTGCAAGGATGGGGCTGATGATAGAGCCTTGCGGAGTACCGGAGTAAGTATTGTGGTAGTTCCAGTCCTCCATATATCCGGCTTTCAAAAACTTCCAGAGCAGACCAATGAAATGCTCGTCCGCAATCCGCTTGCGCAGAATGGCAATCAGCACATGGTGGTCTACATTGTCAAAACAGCCCTTTATGTCGCCCTCAACAAACCACTTTGTCCCCGTGAAATATTTCTGCACATATTTGAGCGCCGTATGGCAGCTTTTGTTTATGCGGAAGCCGTGGGAGTGGTCGCTGAAGGTTGGCTCGTAAATGCTCTCCAGTATGAGCCGCACCACCTCCTGTATCAGTTTGTCGTCGAATGACGGTATTCCCAAGGGGCGCATTTTCCCGTTGGATTTCGGGATATATGTTCTCCTTGCAGGGTTGGGCTGGTAGCTGAAATTCCGCATTTTTTCAATGAGGGTGTTGACCCTCGCCATTCCCATGCCGTCAATCGTCTTGCCGTCTGTTCCGGCTGTCATATTGCCTGGTTTTGCCTGTATCCGCTGGTATGCCAGCAGATAGAATTGTGGATTGTACAGATTGCGGTATAACCGCTCGTACTTGTAACTCTGGTTACACGCCTTGGATTTTAGGCTTTCCAACACATTCTCAGGACTTCTCATAATGCCTCACGCACCTTTCCTTTTTATGAGTTGGTTGACATCCTGCCTTCCTTCGCCATGTAGACGGCTTTCCCGTCCTCGGACTACTACGAAGGCTCCGTTGCCATGCCGGATATTCAGCGTCATCTTTCTTGGGTTTTTACCCCTTGAAATTTTTCACCTTGCGGCATTACGCATAGCCGGACGGTTCCGGCGTTCCGGTTTAGGCAATCTCCAGTTAGACACTTTGGGAAAAGCGTATTGTGATGTCGGAGTGGGTTTTCGTCCTTTTCCGCTTATTGCGGCTGGCTGTCATAAGTATCGTGCGGTTTGTGTATACCTGTCACATTCCGCTATGACATACGGCGAATACAACCATCCTGCGCCGCCGGGTCGAGTATCCCGCCTCGGACTGCCCTTAAAGCAGTTTAGCCTTGTTCCTCGTTCACAATGTTGCGTCTTGCCGCTCAGTCGTGGGTAGATGGTTTCCCCAACTTGCGACGTTTCCGGTACGCTATTGTCCCCCTTGTGGTTTCCCTCCGGGGTAAACCGGCTGAAGCTAAAGTGACGCTTTTTCAGCGTCTTTGATACTTTTCTTTACCGGCTTGCCAAAGCCGGATTCCCAAAATGCCCGCGCACCGCCTGCGGATTACAAGCGGCGCTTCTGGACGCGCGGTAAATCTCAATCATGCGCCCATAGACGATGACGAAAATCACGATGTTCAGCGCCCACATGGTTACATGAATGAGGAACGATTGGAGCCACAGCCCCAGCAGAGCGCCAAGGCTCATGGTTTCCAGACTTGCCTCCAGCGTGTCGATCATGGAGGAAGAAATGTCCGTTGAGCCCTGCACAATCCCGGCTGCGCTGGCAATCACGCTTTGGGACACATCAAACACCGCCATAACGATATTAAATGTGTTGGACAGAATGAGGATGGCCGCAGCCGTTTTGAAAATCCACTTGAAGAAAATCCAGTAGTCCAGATCGTGCAGGTTGTTTTTTTCGATAATGAGCTGGATCAGCTCATAGGTAGCAACAAAGGTCAAGACCAGACCGGCAATCGGCAGTATCACCGTTTCAGAAAGCTGCCGTATGAGGGAAAAGACCCCGGCGTTCCACGCCGCCGGGGTCGTCCCTACTTGCACCGCAATCTCTCCGACACGGGTATTGACCGTATCAAAAAGCCCCGTGAGGTTGCCCATGATCCCCTCGATCAGAAGCCCTTTTAACCAGTCTGTCAGCCAGTCGGTGAGAAATCCCATAAGCTATCGCCCTTAAAACAGGCCGGACAGCAGGGGGATCAAGGTGGTGCCCAGCACGAT
>ENA-ORUM01000838-ORUM01000838.1-human-gut-metagenome-genome-assembly--contig:-NODE-838-length-31520-cov-3.109582_pt1 | contig 31520 bp, 27 predicted proteins | sample MGYA00242083_ERZ509217 | MGnify/ENA primary metagenome ERZ509217 (study PRJEB26280, sample SAMEA2338831) | human gut metagenome | biome: human gut; feature: human-associated habitat; material: faeces...
GTCTGCTGCCAGCTGGACAGCCAAATGGGTATATGGAGTAATATTGGGAATCATCGGTATGCAGGGAGTGCCGGAAGCCCTGGTGGCTGGAATTATTGTGACGGCTGTGGCCGGAATCCTGCTGAAGCTGACACCTGACATCAGAGGATAGCAGCGTAAAGGAAACCGGATTTATACTAAATATAGTAATGTAGTTTTGCAATGCACACATTTTGTTGGGACAGTCTCCGGGACTGTCCTTTTTTGCCGGTTTTTTGTTGATTTTTTGAGAAAATCCGCTTGACGAAGGCGGATTTCTTCTATATAATTGAGAAGATGTTTAATTATACTAGTCTAAATGTGTGTTACCACATTACCAGATAATATTTGATAGGAGGTGCCCGGAATATGAAGATGACATTTCAGCCTAAGAAAAGACAGAGAGCAAAAGTTCATGGCTTCAGAGCTAGAATGAAGACAGCTGGCGGTAGAAAAGTTATTGCTGCAAGAAGAGCAAAAGGTAGAGCTAAATTAACCGCTTAAGAACATTGAGAACAGTAAGGCCACATTTTCAGGATGTGGCCTTTTTGTTTATGTGCAATCGTTCAGGGACAGGTAAAATGCCCGGCATTTTGAAAAGATCTGACGGTTGCCTATGAAACGAAAAGGAGTTTCTATTCTATATGAAACGATTTCCTTCCATTAAGAAAAACAGTGACTTTCAGAATATATACAGAAATGGAAAGTCCTACGCAAATCGTCTTCTTGTTATGTATGTAATGAGAAACGGGGAAGAATCAAACCAGCTTGGCATATCGGTCAGCAAAAAAGTAGGCAACAGTGTGGTACGCCACCATATTGCCAGACTGATGCGGGAGATATTCCGGCTGAACAATGAAAAAATTGAGACTGGGTTAAACATCATCGTTGTGGCGAGAACTGCCGCAGCAGCATCAGATTACAAACATTTGGAAGGTGCTTATATGCACCTGTGCGGACTGCATCATATTTTAAAAGAATCGAAGTGAAGTTGAAAATGAAGATCATAAAAAAAACGATGATCCTGATGATAAGAGGATATCAGAAATATCTTTCTCCTCTTAAAAGATACACTCACTGTATTTACACACCTACGTGTTCTCAATACGCCATTGAAGCACTGGAAAAGTACGGTGTGTTTAAAGGTACATGGTTGGCCTGCAAAAGGATCCTTCGTTGTCATCCCTTTGCAGAAGGCGGTTATGATCCAGTTCCGTAGAAAAAACGAGCACAGCAGGTGCTCCATAAGGAGGTAGCGTTTTGAACAGTTTAGCTGGCGCAGTTGTTTTGACGAAAACAGGCGGTATTCTGGGGCCAATCGCCGGAATCTTAGGCTGGATCATGGATCTTTTGTTCCGTTTTACCAGTACCTTCGGCATTGAGAATATCGGTCTGTGCATTATCCTGTTTACACTGGTTACAAAGATACTGATGATGCCGCTGACTATTAAGCAGCAGAAATCATCTAAGCTTATGGCTGTTATGCAGCCGGAGATCAATGCGATCCAGAAAAAATACAAGGGCAAAGAAAACGACCAGAAATCTGCTATGATGATGCAGGCAGAGATGAAAGCGGTTTACGAAAAGTATGGTACATCTATGACAGGCGGATGTCTGCCACTGGCTATCCAGATGCCGATCATTTTCGCTTTGTACCGTGTTATCTATAATATCCCGGCTTATGTACAGTCTGTAAGAGGATATTATGAAACCGTTATCAGTCAGCTGCCGGCTGGTTATCAGACACAGGATGTGTTTACACAGCTTGCACAGGCATGCAGAATGACTGGCGACAAATTTGATTTTACTAACGTAAATACAGTTATCGATCTATTATATAAATTCACTGCACAACAGTGGCAGACCTTTATCGGTGCGTTCCCTGCAGCAGGTGAAGCTGCCGTAGAAGGTGGTGTGAACGCAGTACAGGCCATTGAGAAGATGCAGAACTTCTTTGGACTGAACATTGCATATACACCATGGCAGGTGATTACGAATTTCTTCAGCGGCGGTACAGGAACCATCACAATGGTGATCGCGGCTATTGCAATTCCTGTTTTAGCAGGTGCCAGCCAGTGGTACAGCACTAAGCTGATGACTGCAAACCAGCCAAAGCAGGTGGAAGAAAATCCAACTTCTGATATGATGAAGTCCATGAACGTGACCATGCCGTTAATGTCTGTATTCTTCTGCTTTACCTTTGCTTCCGGTATTGGTATCTACTGGGTAGCACAGAGTGTGTTTACCGTTATCCAGCAGATGGTCATTAATTCTTACTTAAATAAAGTAGATATGGACGAGCTGGTACAGAAAAATGTAGAAAAGACTAACAAGAAGCGTGCGAAAAAAGGACTTCCGCCAACAAAGGTTGGAAACGTGGATGACATGCTGAAAAAGTATGAAGAAAAGGAATCCCGTGAAGAAAGCGCACGTATGGCTAAGATCGCAAAGAGCAAGGCCCAGGTGGAAGAGTCCAATAAGTATTATAACCAGGACGCAAAACCAGGAAGTCTGGCTTCCAAGGCCGGTATGGTAGCGAAGTATAATGAACGCCAGGAGAAGGGCAATAAAAAATAGGAGGTTTGTTTCGTATGGATATGATTACGGTTACTGCGAAAACAGTAGACGAAGCGGTTACGAAGGCGTTGATCGAACTTGAAACTACCAGTGACAAGCTGGAGTATGAAGTGGTTGACAAGGGAAGCGCCGGATTTTTGGGAATCGGTGCAAAACCGGCGATCATACGTGCAAAAAAGAAAGAGACCATTGCTGATAAGGCGATTGAGTTTCTGTCCCAGATTTTTGGTGCCATGAACCTTGAGGTATCTATTACAGCTGCTTACAATGAAGAAGAGCAGGAGCTTTCCCTGAACTTAGAGGGAGATGACATGGGAATCCTGATTGGTAAGAGAGGACAGACCTTGGACTCCTTACAGTATCTGGTAAGCCTGATTGTAAATAAGGGAACAGAAGGCTATTTAAGAGTAAAACTGGATACGGAAAATTACCGTGAAAGAAGAAAAGAGACTCTTGAAACCCTTGCAAAGAATATTGCATATAAGGTAAAACGTACCAGACGTCCGGTATCCTTAGAGCCTATGAATCCTTATGAAAGACGGATCATCCATGCAGCAGTCCAGAATGACAAGTATGTGACCACACGCAGCGAAGGAGAGGAACCTTTCCGCCATGTAGTCATTGCTTTAAAAAAGGAAGCTGTTTCCGGTGAAAGAAAGGGAAGATATGACAGAGCCGGCAGAGGCCGTTCTGACCGTTCTTATGGTTATAAGGGAAATAACCGCAGAGGCGGTTCTTACCAGACTGCACCAAAGGCAGAACCTGTGACTGAAACAGTCAGTGAAAGCACACAGGAGTAATTATAAGTACTGAACTGATAAATAAAAAATAATGTTTAAAATAAAATGAGAAAGGCTGTTGCATAAGCGACAGCCTTTTTTGTATAATAGGGGAATGAAATGAGGGAAAATGAATGAAAACAGATACTATTGCAGCGATAGCGACTGGAATGAGCAATTCCGGTATCGGTATCGTAAGGATAAGCGGTGATGAAGCCCTGCAGGTAATAAGCCGCATTTACAGAAATAAAAAGGGGGAGCCAAAGGATCTGGGCCAGGTGAGATCCCATACGATCCATTATGGCTATATTTATGATGGTGAAGAACGTCTGGATGAAGTTCTGGTCATGATCATGAAGGGACCTAACAGCTATACAGCAGAAGATACAGTGGAGATCGACTGTCACGGAGGCGTGTTCATTGTAAAGAAGATACTGGAAACTGTGATCCGGAATGGCGCAAGGACTGCAGAGCCTGGAGAATTTACAAAACGCGCTTTTTTAAACGGGCGTATTGATCTGGCCCAGGCAGAGGCAGTGGCAGATGTGATTCAGTCTACCAATGAATATGCCTTAAAAAGCTCAGTAAGTCAGTTAGCAGGCTCTGTTTCACGAAAGATCAGGGAGCTTCGTGAAAAGATATTATTTGAGATTGCCTTTATTGAGTCTGCATTAGATGATCCGGAGCATATTTCATTAGATGGGTATCCGGAGCATCTTTTAGAGGCTTTGGAGCCTATGGTAAAACAGGTAGAAAGGCTTTTAGCTTCCTGTGATGATGGCCGTGTGATGTCGGAAGGGATAAAGACTGTTATTTTAGGAAAGCCAAATGCAGGAAAATCTTCTCTGATGAATGTGCTTTTAGGGGAAGAAAGAGCTATTGTCACGGAGATCGCAGGAACTACAAGAGATACCCTGGAAGAGCATATTTATCTTAAGGGTATCAGCTTAAATGTGGTGGATACAGCAGGTATCCGTGATACAGAGGATGTGGTGGAAAAAATCGGCGTGGAGCGTGCCATGAAGGCAGCAGAGGACGCAGATCTGATCATCTATGTGGTAGACGGTTCCAGGGCACTGGATGAAAATGATAAAGAAATCATGGAGTTTATTAAGGGGCGCAGAGCCATTGTCCTTTTAAATAAAACAGATCTGGAAATGGCGATAGATAAAAAAGAGTTAGAAAATACCTGTGGCCATGGAGTGATCCCTATCTCTGCAAAAGAGGAGCAGGGCATTGAAGCTCTTGAGGAAGAGATAAGGCGGCTGTTTTACCACGGAAAGCTCTCTTTTAATGAGCAGGTTTATATTACCAATGTACGCCACAAAGAGGCGCTGGAACAGACACTGGACAGTCTTAAAATGGTAAAACAAAGCGTATCAGACGGCATGCCGGAAGATTTCTATTCTATTGATCTGATGAATGCTTATGAGCAGCTTGGAAAGATATTAGGAGAAGCGGTGGAAGATGATCTGGTAAATGAGATCTTTTCCAAGTTCTGTATGGGAAAATGATGTGGTAAAATGTATGGGGAAATACTCGGTCTTGTGCATTGGATGCACATGGAAATGACCGCGTAGGTTACAGTATATGGGGTAGGCACTTTTGGAACCGAAAGTGCCGTATGATAACGCGGTGGTTGCAGGAATTTGCCGTATTAAAATGCGAAGCTACGGCAAATTCCGTTGCTGGTCATGCAACGCATGAACAGTAACCGCATAGAAACAGGAAGGAATTAAGAAAATGCCATATTTGGAAGAATCATATGATATTGTGGTAGTTGGTGCCGGTCATGCCGGTTGTGAGGCAGCATTAGCCTGTGCCAGACTGGGCCTTGAGACCATTGTATTTACAGTCAGTGTGGACAGTATTGCCCTCATGCCCTGTAATCCCAATGTAGGTGGAAGCTCTAAGGGACATCTGGTAAGAGAACTGGATGCATTAGGCGGAGAAATGGGAAAGAATATTGATAAGACCTTTATCCAGTCTAAGATGTTAAACGAGTCTAAAGGACCGGCTGTCCACTCTTTAAGAGCCCAGGCGGATAAGCAGGAATACAGCCGCCAGATGAGAAAGACCATGGAAAATACCCAACATCTGACCATCCGCCAGGCAGAAGTATCTGAGCTTATAGTAGAGGAAGGGCAGATAAAGGGAGTTAAAACCTTTTCCGGGGCCATATATCATGGGAAAGCGGTTGTACTGTGTACTGGAACATACCTGCGGGCAAGATGCATCTACGGGGACGTGAGCAATCCTACAGGGCCAAATGGTCTTCAGGCAGCCACCCATCTTACCGATTCGCTGATCGCAAATGGAATTGAAATGTTCCGTTTTAAAACAGGAACACCGGCCAGGGCAGACAAGCGCAGCATTGATTTTACCAGGATGGAAGAACAGTTTGGTGATAAGAGAGTGGTTCCATTTTCTTTCTCTACAGATCCCGAAAGCGTTCAGAAAGAACAGGCATCCTGCTGGCTCACTTATACAAATCAGGAAACACACAAGATCATCCGTGATAATTTAAGCCGTTCGCCTCTGTTTTCCGGTGCGATTGAAGGAACAGGTCCAAGATATTGTCCGTCTATTGAGGACAAGGTGGTAAAATTCCCTGATAAAGAGCGTCATCAGGTATTTGTGGAACCAGAAGGTCTTTATACGAATGAAATGTACTTAGGAGGTATGAGCAGTTCTCTTCCTGAGGATGTACAGTATGCAATGTACCGCACTGTGCCGGGACTGGAGCATGTGCGGATCGTAAGAAATGCCTACGCCATTGAATATGACTGTATCAATTCTTTGCAGCTTAAGTCTACATTAGAGTTTAAGAAGATCCATGGTTTGTTTGCAGGCGGCCAGTTTAACGGAAGCTCCGGTTATGAGGAAGCAGCTGTACAGGGCTTTATGGCAGGTGTAAATGCTTCTATGGAGGTTATGGGCAGAGAACAGGTGGTTCTGGATCGTTCTCAGGCCTATATTGGTGTACTTATTGATGATCTGGTGACTAAGGAAAACCATGAACCATACCGTATGATGACTTCCAGGGCAGAATACAGACTGCTTTTAAGACAGGATAACGCAGACCTGCGTTTACGCCGAATCGGGCATGATATTGGTCTTGTGAGTGATGCGGAATATGAGCATCTCCTTGAAAAAGAGACACAGATCAATGCAGAAATCGAACGTCTTGAAAAGGCGACCATCGGCGGTACCCCAAAGGTTCAGGAGCTGCTGGCCAGATATGAAAGCACTCCTCTTAAGTCAGGAACTACTTTGGCAGAGCTGATCAAGCGCCCGGAACTGGACTATGAGAAGCTGGCAGAGGTAGATGAAAACCGTCCTGAACTTGCTTTTGATGTACAGGAACAGGTAAATATTGAGATCAAATATGAAGGCTATATTAAACGTCAGATGCAGCAGGTAGCCCAGTTTAAGAAGTTAGAGGGCAAAAAGCTGCCGGAAAACTTTGATTATGCCCAGGTAAACAGCCTAAGAAAAGAGGCAGTACAGAAGTTGAATAAGATCCAGCCGTCTACCATTGGACAGGCCTCCAGAATTTCAGGAGTGTCACCGGCGGACATTTCCGTATTAATGGTATATCTGGAAAGAAGCAAGTGAGAGGTTGAAAATTTATGACAGAGCAGTTTGCACGGAAAATGGAAGAGGGCGTAAAGCCTTTAGGTATCCGGTTAAGCGAAAAGCAGCTGGAGCAGTTTTACGATTATTTCCAGTTTCTGGTGGAAAAAAATAAAGTAATGAACCTGACGGCTATTACAGAAGAAGATGCAGTGATCACAAAGCATTTTTGTGACAGCCTGAGCCTTGTAAAAGGTTTTTCTGAAATTGAGAAAACGGTTTCATTGATTGATGTGGGAACGGGAGCGGGCTTTCCTGGCATCCCTTTGAAAATAGCATTTCCTCATTTAAAAGTCACTTTGCTGGATTCTTTGAATAAGAGAGTACGGTTTTTAGAAGAGGTCTGTGAACGTCTTGGGCTTGAAAATGTGACCTGTGTCCATGCAAGAGCAGAGGATGGAGGCAGAAATAAGGATTACAGGGAGAAATTTGATCTGTGCGTATCCCGTGCAGTGGCAAATCTTTCCTCTTTATCAGAATATTGTATGCCATTTGTAAGAGTGGGGGGATATTTTGTCCCTTATAAGTCTGGTGAGATCGTAGAAGAACTGGCTCAGGCGAAAAAAGCAGTGGGGATTTTAGGCGGAGAGATTGAAAATGTCACCGGATTTGAGCTCCCAGGAGGAGAAGGCTCCAGAAGTTTGATCAAGATCAGAAAAATGAAACCGATTTCGGCAAAGTATCCGAGAAAAGCAGGACTTCCTGGAAAAGAACCGTTAGGTGGGAAATGAATATGAAACCGGTTACATGTGAGCTGGAAAGGCATAATTAACAGACAACTATCTGCTGTTACTAAAATAAACAGACAATAACAGAATGATACATCATGGAAAAGGCAGAATTTAATTTATGAATATCAAAGAAATGGCGAAGCTTGCGGGAGTCTCCTGTGCTACAATATCCAGGGTTTTAAATGATTCAGGGTATGTAAAGGAAGATACCCGAAAGAAAGTAATGGAGATCATCAGGGAGTATAATTATACTCCTAATATGATTGCCAGAAGCCTAAGCAGTAAAGACAGTTTTAATATTGGCATCATTATTCCAAATGTGGGAGAAAAACAGTATGGAAAGATATTAGAAGGTGCTGCAAAAGAAACTGCAAAACACGGATACAGCCTTGTTTTTATGGATAGCGAAAATGATCAGAAAACAGAGAAAAAGTGGCTGGAAGAGGTGAAAAACCAGCACATGAAAGGCCTTGTTTTAGTGCCGGTGTGCAGTGAAAATAAAGAACTGCGAGGTGCACTGCAGGAACTGGAAGAACAGGGAACTGCAGTTGTGCTTACAGAAAAAGATGTTAAAAATGCAGGAATGGATGGCGTTTTTGCAGATGAATTCCGGGGTGCTTATGAAGGTATCTGCCGTCTGGTGGAAAAAGGCTGCAAAAAGATAGCCATTATACTGGGACAGCCTGAAATGGATGCTGTTACAGAAGAACGGTATAGAGGCTGTTTGCAGGCATTAGAAGATAATGGAATATCCGGGGCAGAGAAAATGGTGCTCAGGGAAGCAGAAGACTTAAGTCGGGTATTTCAGGGAAAAAAACTTCCGGATGCATTTTGGGCTTTAAATCAAATAGCAGCTGATCAGTGTATCAGGGAGCTTTTTAAATGTAAAAAAGTGGGAATGGAAAAGATCATTTTTATGGGAATGGATGCTGAAAATACAGTACAGGTTTTAGGTGATGAGATGATCTCTGTAGAAAAAGACAGAAGAAAACAGGGAAAAGAGGCAGTAAAACTGCTTTTGGAAGCCTTTGATGCAGAAGAAAATGACCGTATAAGGGGAAAACGGATCATGATCCCTTATAAAGTAACAGAAAGCGGTGCCTGCTGATGCAGACATCGCTTTAACAACTGCAACGGGTCAATAGTTCCATGCTTCACGCATTAGTTGAATCTCTTTTGCATATCCGTCCAGATCGTTGGGCGTTTCCAGGTAGAAGGGGAGATGGGCCAGAGCCGGGTGATTGATGAAACGCTTCAGGGCGGGCAGCCCAATGTGGCCTTCTCCTAATCTGGCGTGGCGGTCTTTGTGAGCACCTAAAGGATTTAAACTATCATTTAAATGAATGGCTTTTAAACGGTCAAGACCGATAATGCGGTCAAATTCTGATATCACATCATCTAAGTGGTCTGCAATATCATAGCCTGCATCCCATATATGGCAGGTGTCTAAGCAGACTCCCAGATGATCACTTAATTCTACTTTATCAATGATCTCTCTTAATTCTTCAAAGTTTTTTCCGACTTCGCTTCCTTTTCCGGACATGGTTTCCAGGAGAACAGTAGTAGTCTGATCCGGCTTTAAGATTTCATTTAACATATCTGCAATATAAGAGATTCCCACATCAGTACCTTGCTTTACATGGCTTCCAGGATGAAAATTATAGAGATTTCCGGGAGTGGATTCCAATCTTGCAAGGTCATCTGCCATGGTCCGTTTCGCAAAATCACGAAGAGCCGGATCAGCAGAGCAGCCATTTAAGGTATAGGGAGCATGTGCCAGGAATGGATGGATATCATTAGCTTTTGCCTGAAGGAGAAAGCGGGAGATATCATCTTGATCCAGAGCTTTGGCATTACCGCCTCTAGGGTTGCGGGAAAAATACTGGAAAGTGTTTGCGTGGATCTTCAGGGCATCTTTTGCCATGGCACAGTAGCCTTTAGAAGATGATAAGTGACAGCCAATACGAAGCATTAGTGAACCTCCTGAGGTAAATAAGTGGTGCTGGCGTTTATGCAATGTTTCACGTGAAACATTCGGGATTTATTCTGGTCCCAAAAATGTTTCACATATCTCATAAAATGCAGCAGGTGATTCCAGTTGCGGCAGATGCTTGGTATCAGGAATAAGTACAGATTCAATGGCTGGATTGTAGGTTTTATATTCTTCCAGTGTGCTTTCCATATCATCCAGGTCAGCACCGCCTAAAAGATAGATACTGTTGTCAATCTTCTTTAATGAGTTAATGATATTACATTTGGTATAGTTACACTTTACACTGGCATAAACAGACTTAGGTGATTCGCCTAAGTGAGCAGCTTCGTAATATGCATCTACTTGTCTGGCTGTTACAGAGTATGGATTGGAGTAGTAAATATTTTTGAAAGTATCTGCAATGTTCTGGCGGCTGCTGGCAATGTGGTAGATCAAAGTGCCTGCAATAGGCAGATCCAGAATAAATTTATAAAGTTTTGCATTTTTGCCAGGTACCATACTGCAGGAAAGCATGGACTCTGGATTCACAAGAATCAGACGGTCAAATAACTCCGGAGAATTTCCGCAGGCCATAACTGCCAGGGACGCTGCATCCCCGGTGGCTAAAATGTCAGTGCGATGACCAATTTCTGATTTGATGAAATCAGAAAGCAGCTGCACATATAAATAATTGGTGTAAGTAAGGTTAGGCTTTTCAGAACGGCCAAAGCCCAGCAGGTCAATGGTGTATACAGTATGATCTTTTGCTAGTCTTTTGCGCACTTCATGCCATTCATAGCTGCTTGAAGCTGGTTCCAGATCATGGACAAGCAATAATGGCTTTCCTTCACCAATCTTTGTATAATGGATATTTCCCAGACGCCAGCGATAGCAGAGAGAAACACGGCTTTCTAAAATATGCTTTGATACAGCGGAAAGTTTCACCGCTTTATTGATCAGGGCAGTAGCAGCAGCAGCGCCTGATGAAAGGATCAATAAGGTCAGTAATTTGTTTTTTGTTTTCATTCAGATATCTCTTTCTTCCTATTAAAATGGGTTAATAAAGGGGATATGTCACCTTGCGGCGGCAGTTCTTGCTAGTACATTGTTTCCGAAATAACTATACAACTCACTTGTCTGCTAATCTGATCACAGAGCTCTAAAAGCCTCAGCGCAGCCCGCTATACCTGTGTTTTTGGAACTGCATACTCAAATTTGCATCCTATGTGATCAGTACAGCTATTTACGAAAGGATGTACTAAAATTATTATAATACATGGAGTACGCTATGACAACGGACAAAAGATTTGTTACTGTACATGATAGGCACTTTTGGAACCGAAAGTGCCGTACGATAACGTAGTGGTAGCGGGAATTTGCCGTATTTAAATGCGAAGCCACGGCAAATTCCGTTGCTGGTCATGCAATGCATGAACAGCAACAAAAGATTTAAGATATACCAGGATGTTTCACGTGAAACATTTTGCCAACAGTATAAAGTTGTGCTATAATCGTTTTTGATGGTCAGAGAGGCAATGTGAATGTTTTTCTGAGAAAGGATGTAAAAAAGAAATATGGGACGAATTATTACAATTGCCAACCAGAAGGGCGGGGTGGGAAAGACTACAACAGCAATCAATTTATCAGCCTGTCTGGCAGAGGCAGGACAGCATGTAATGCTGGTAGACTTTGATCCTCAGGGAAACGCAAGCAGCGGACTGGGAGTGGAAAAAGAAGATTATGAACATACGGTTTATGATATGATGGCAGAAGAAGCAGATCTGGATGAATGTCTGGTAAAAAATATCCAGGACAATCTGGACGTGCTTCCTTCCGATATGAATCTTGCAGGTGCGGAAATTGAATTTCAGGAAGTAGAAGATAAAGAAACGCTTTTAAAACGTTATCTGGATAAAGTGCGGGACAATTATGATTTTATCCTGATTGACTGCCCACCTTCTTTAAATATACTGACCATTAATGCACTGACAGCAGCGGATACTGTACTGGTGCCGATCCAGTGTGAGTATTATGCCCTGGAAGGGTTGAACCAGGTGTTAAAGACAGTAGAACTGGTAAAAAGAAAATTGAACCCACAGTTGGAGCTGGAAGGTGTTGTGTTTACCATGTATGATGCACGTACCAACCTGTCACTTCAGGTAGTGGAAAGTGTAAAGAACAATCTGAATCAGACTATTTATAAGACCATTATTCCAAGAAATGTAAGATTGGCAGAAGCACCAAGCCATGGTATGCCCATTAACCTCTATGATACAAGGTCAACAGGTGCAGAAAGTTATCGTATGCTGGCAGCGGAAGTGATGAGCAGAGGAGAAGAGTTATAATGGCAAAGAAGGGATTAGGAAAAGGCCTGGGGGCAATTTTTGGGGAAGATGTTGTAAAAGAAAACAAAGAAGAGACAGAGAAAAAGGCTAAAGCTAAAGCAGAAGCAAAGGCAGCAGAGGAGATGGATGAAAAAGGTCGTATTCTGATGCTAAAACTGGATCTGGTACAGCCAAATAAAGAACAGCCAAGAAAGACCTTTGATGAAGAGAAGATTAATGAGCTGGCGGAATCCATTAAAAATTATGGAGTGCTGCAGCCATTACTGGTGCAGAAAAACGATAGCTTTTATGAGATCATTGCAGGAGAGAGAAGATGGCGTGCTGCAAAGGCAGCTGGGTTAAAAGAAGTTCCGGCTGTTTTGAAGGAATACAGCAAGCAGGAAGCAATGGAAATCTCTCTTATTGAAAATGTACAGAGAGCGGATCTGAATCCCATTGAAGAGGCATTAGGCTACAGACAGCTGATCGATGAATTTGGATTGACCCAGGAAGAGATTGCAGTGAGAGTGGCAAAGAGCAGGACTGCGATCACCAATACTATGCGTTTATTGAAATTAGATGAACAGATCCAGAATATGCTTGTTCAGGGTGTTATCACCAGTGGACATGCAAGGGCTCTTCTTTCTTTAGAGGATGCACAGATGCAGTTAAAGGCTGCAAAAGAAATATTGGACAAGAAATTAAGCGTCCGTGAAACAGAGCGTCTGGTAAAGCGGCTGCAGAAGGAAGCTTCCGGTGAAAAGAAGGAAGAGAAGAAAAAGGATGAAACATTGGCTCTCATTTATCAGGATCTGGAAGACAGAATGAAATCTGTTATGGGAACTAAAGTAAGCATACACAATAAAGACAAAAATAAAGGCCGAATTGAAATAGAATATTATTCAGAAGCGGAACTGGAAAGAATCGTGGAAATGATAGAATCCATCGGCTGATCGACAGAAGGAGAATGATACATTCATGATGGAAACCAGTATTTTAAATCAGCTCCCATTTGATCCGGGATTTCTTATTTTGGGACTGATTGGCTTAGTGCTTATACTGCTGATCTTGTTAATATCAACAATGATGCAGCTAAAAAGCCTGAGCCGTAAATATGACTATTTTATGCGGGGAAAAGATGCAGAGACACTGGAAGATGTGATCATGGATCAGATTGAAGAGATCCGTAACCTGAAAGCAGAAGACAGAGCTGCAAAAGATTCTATCCGCACCTTAAACCGGAATTTTCGTGCATCCTTCCAGAAATTTGGAATGGTAAAATATAATGCTTTTCAGGGAATGGGGGGCAATTTAAGCTTTGTATTTGCACTGTTAGACTACACTAATACAGGCTTTGTATTAAACTGCATCCATAGCAGAGAAGGCTGCTATATATATATGAAGGAAGTGGACCGGGGGCAGACAGAGGTGGTACTTGGAAATGAAGAACAGGAAGCACTGGAACAGGCTCTGGGCTATATAGATAAGCAGCAGTAAAATATAAGTGTTATAAAAGAAAACTAAGATATCCTGGCATGATGTTTCACGTGAAACATTGTATCAGGGTATTTTTTTGTTATTGTACATAGGCAGGCACTTTTGGAAATGAAAATGACCTGCGATAAGGATATCTCTTAAAAAAAGATTAAGTTGTAGTTTTATAGGGTATCATATACAATGATGTTGGGGTTAAAAGGTATTTTGTAGTTTACTATGAAAGTCCCGGACGGCAGCCGCGAATGAGTCATGCTTGCATGAGCGAATTCACGGGTATCGGACGGGCAAGCCGGTATGAGCAAGGAGCGCGATAGCGCGGATTGCGAATGCTGGCGACGATTGCGGGAGCACCAAAGGTGCGGAGCAATCGGCTTTCATGAATGGTGATGCCTGCGTCAGCAGGCATGTCAGTTTAGTAATAAAAAGGAATGACTTATATATATGAAAAAAATAATACGAACAGCTGGTATACTGACACTGGTTTTTGCTGCATCAGTGGCAGTGTATTTCTTTGCTGCGAGAAAAAACATGCAAAAGGAAGAGGCAGTGTATTCTTCCATGAATGCACCGGAGTTTCCAGTGGTGTATACAGAATTTGATGGAAAAGATATAAATGCACTCCACGGATATATACAGAATATGAGTAATCAGGCAGTGGGAGATACTATTTCTGTATTGCCTGAAGATAGAAAGCTGGCAATCCGTGTAAAGGAATATGGAAATGGGATCGCAGGACTTAGTTATGAAGTCCGCAATCTTAGCATGGATCGTCTGATCGAGAAAACTGAGGTAGAGGATTGGCAGGCAGAGGGGGAAGATATCCGGGCGGTGCTTCCTATTCAGAATCTGCTGACCCAGAATGAGACCTATTTGCTGGATATTACAATAAGCACTGGGGAAAAGGATATTCATTATTATACCCGAATTATGTGGGCAGACAGCGATCATGCAGGAGACATGCTGCGGCTGGCAGAAGATTTTACAAGAAAGAGTCTGGATTATGATCAGGCAAGAGATCTGGTATCTTATCTGGAAACAAATTCCACAGAGGACAACAGTTCCCTTGGAAATGTAAGCATTAAGGCCAGCTTTGACCACCTTACCTGGGATGGACTGACTACGGAAATGGAAGGCGAACCACAGATAACGCTTCAGGTGTATGACGGTATTATGGGACAGATCCAGGTAGAGTATAAGGTACGGATCACAGATAGTACCGGTGTTCAGTCACTGGTAAATGCAGAAGATAACTTTACCATGAAGTGGAATGATAAACGCATCTATCTGATGAATTACAACCGGTATGCAAATGAAGTATTTCAGGGAGAACAGAAAAATTTTGCCGGAAAGCGGATTTTACTTGGAATTTCAGACGCAAAACAGATAAAAGCGTTAAAGAGTGAAAATTCCCGCTATATTCTCTTTAAAGTAAACGGTAATCTGTGGCGTTATGACCAGCATGATAAAAAGGCCACATGTCTGTTTACCTTTTCAGACGGTTCCAATGAAGATGTGAGAGCAGACTATAAAAAGCATGATGTGAAGGTACTTTCAGTAACAGATGAAGGAAATGTGGATTTTCTGGTATATGGTTATATGAACCGGGGAAGCTATGAAGGACAGATGGGGGTGGTTTTCTATCACTATGATGAAGAAAAACGTATGGTGCAGGAAAAGTTTTTTGTACCTGCTTCAACTGGATTTGACCAGCTGGGATCCGATATCAGCACGCTGGCATATTTGGGGGACAATGGAATGACCTATCTGCTATTAAATGGAAAAGTTACAGGTATCGATCTGAACAGTAACGAATCTGTTACTGTGGCCTATGGTTTAAGCCAGGACAATTTTGCAGTAAGTGCAGACGGAAGCAAAATGGCATGGCTGGAAGGAGGGGATGCTTACCATTCCCAGACCCTTCATGTAATGGATTTTGATACTGCCCAGAAACAGGATGTTGCAGCACCAGAAGGAGATTATGTACGGGCTCTTGGTTTTGTTGGAAGTGACCTGATCTATGGATTTGGACATGAAAGTGATCTGTGGATGGTAAATGGAAACGTAAAGGAGTTTCCTATGTATGCCATGTATATTGCTGATAATGAGATGAACATCCAGAGTGAGTATAAGAAGCCGGGGATTTATATTTCGGATGTAACAGCAGAAGAGGGCCGTATCCATTTAAAGCGCATGGTAAAGCTGGGAGATAACCAGTATTCCTATCAGGATGAGGATACCATTGTGTGCAACCAGAAAGTGGATGCAGATCCTTTTGAAGGAATTGGATGGTATGCTTCTCAGGAAAAAGGCCGGGTTTATTTTGTGCAGATAGATAATGAAATCAAGTCATCTTCTGTGAAAACAGAAACGCCAAAGGCATTTTCTTATGAAAATACAAGCACGCTGGAGCTTGCTGGCAGACAAAATGTAGCAGAAGATGGTACTCTTATTTTCTATGCTTATGGCAGTGGCAGCTATTTGGGAAGCTTTACGGATTTTGGGAAAGCTGTGAATGCTGCTTACGATAAAATGGGTTATGTAACAGATCAGAACCAGTATCTTGTGTGGGACCGCATCAACAGAAAGCCCATCCGAAGCCTGAAGGATCCGGCAGGACAGGCAAGAGAGCTGCTTTCTTATATGGACAGCTTTGGTAAGAATAAACGGCAGGAAAGCGGGCTGATGACCTTTGATGCTTCCGGCTGCAGTGTAAACCAGGTGCTTTATTTCATTGATAAAGGTATTCCGGCAGCTGCTATTATGCCGGACGGCTCCTGCCTGCTTTTATATGGTTATGATCAGTATAATGTAAGTATTTATGATCCGGTTACACAGGAGACCTATAAAATGGGATTAGGGGATGCAAATGCATATTTTTCCGGTGCTTATAATGGATTTTTATGCGGTCTGAAGGTTGAATAAAATATCATAGATGGCAGATCTATTTGAAACCGCAGGTGTTACTTTTCACGGGTAGGAATTTTCTGAACTGAAAATTCCGTATGATACAGTTGTGACCGCGGATTTTGCCGATTCGGAATGCGGAGCATCGGCAAAATCCAGTTACAGTGCGCGGGCATGGAGAGCCCGTGTACTGTAACCTGTTTTTTTCACATTTAAATACGGCAAGTATATTCTATTGAATAAATCCTCATTCTCCGATATACTAATACAGGAAATGGATTTTCAGAGTCTTTTCTCCAAAGTCAAGTACAAAAAGATTCCGAGAGTACATTAGACACACAGGAGGCTGCAATAAAAATGGATAATGATTATCTGATCAAAAAACCGCCCTTACAGGCGTTATTTTTATTTTCACTGCCAATGATCATAGGAAACCTGTTCCAGCAGACTTATACCATGGTAGACTCTGCCATAGTAGGCCGTTATGTCAGTGAGCAGGCTCTGGCAGCGGTAGGTGCTTCCTATGCACTGACCAATATCTTTATCTGCGTAGCTATTGGCGGCGGTATCGGCGCATCGGTGATCGTAAGCCGGTATTTTGGTGCAAAAGAATACGGAAGAATGAAGACCGCTGTATTTACGGCTCTGTTATCTTTCCTAGGTATCAGCTTAGTCCTTGGCGTGGCAGGTCTGTTCCTTGGAAACCAGATCATGATCTGGTTAAATACTCCTCAGGACTGTCTGGATATGGCGGCTCAGTATCTGCGAATCTATTTTTTGGGACTGCCCTTCCTTTTTATGTACAATGTGCTTTCCGCTATGTTCAACGCACTGGGAAAATCCAGGATCCCACTGTATTTCCTGATATTCTCTTCGGTATTTAATGTAGTCCTTGATATTATCATGGTCACAAAAATGGATATGGGAGTAGCCGGTGTTGCTTGGGCCACTTTGATCGCACAGGGAATTTCCGCTGTCCTTTCCTTTGCGGTTCTTATTAAAAACCTGAACGGTCTGGAAGGAAAGCAGAAAACACTGTTTGATACAATGGAGCTGTCAGAAATGACCCGTATAGCTATTCCGTCTATTCTCCAGCAGTCTACTGTATCCATTGGTATGATGCTGGTACAGTCTGTAGTCAACGGCTTTGGTTCCGAGGCACTGGCAGGTTTTTCAGCAGCCATGCGTATTGAGTCCATCTGTGTTGTGCCAATGTCTGCCATCGGAAATGCCGTTTCATCCTATACAGCGCAAAATATCGGAGCACAGCAGAAAGACCGTGTCGTTCAGGGACTTCACGCAGCCAGTAAAATGGTCATTGTCTGTGCAGCAGTTATCTGCTTCTTTTTAGAGGTATTTAACCGGGGTATGATCGGACTGTTCATTGGAAATGAAGGAACGGCAGTTGCACTTTCCACAGGAATCGGTTATCTTACCTTTATGGGTTGGTTTTTCTGCTTTATTGGTTTTAAAATGGCAGTGGATGGCCTGCTGCGCGGTGCCGGTGATATGAAAATGTTTACCGTTGCCAATCTGGTAAACTTAGGAATCCGTGTGATCATCGCCATTACATGTGCCCCAAGATTTGGCATTGCCATGGTCTGGTGCGCAGTTCCTGTGGGCTGGTTTGCAAACTGGGCCATCTCCTATGCAGAGTACCGCACAGGAAAATGGAAGACAATGTAATGCGTACAGAGAGAACATATAATTGAGAAAGAGGTACAAAATGGAGCGTTACCTGAAATTCAGAAAAGAATATCCCCGTTTCTTCTATAGAGGTTACAGCACAGAAGAAACATTAAACGAATTAAAGATCACATATACCTTTGAAATAGAAGGCCTTTCCGAATTTACTCCCACCTGGACATTTCCAAAAAATGGAAATACACAGGTGAAATGGAATGAAGACCCATTGATGAAGAAAATGATCTTTTCCCTGGGAATGGTAGAACTGGTCAGCTACTGGAAGATCACCTGTTCACCACAGGTAGTGATCGAAGCAGGCGCTTTAAACAAAGATCAGATCCTCTGGTGGAAAGATCTGTATTTTAATGGTCTTGGGGAATTTTTCTACGTAAATAAGATCACAGAAGCAGACCCGGAAGGCTTTATGGAGATGGTTTGTGCATTGGGTGAAGAAGTAAAAGAACCCCATGACTATGCAAAGAAACAGGATACAACAGGCTCTGAAAAAGGCGTATTAGTTCCTGTAGGCGGTGGAAAAGATTCTGCAGTTACTCTGGAGCTGTTAAAGAGTGCAGATGTGCCTGTTTTCGCCTATATCATTAATCCAAGAGGTGCTACTATCCATACTACAGAGTCTGCAGATCTGGACGCAGACCATGTGATCAGTGTACATCGTACACTGGATAAGCGCATGCTCCAGTTAAATAAAGAAGGTTTCTTAAACGGACATACCCCATTTTCCGCGCTGGTGGCATTTTCAACCGTGATCGCAGCTAGGATGGCAGGTCTTTCCTATATTGCGCTGTCCAATGAATCCAGTGCAAATGAAAGTACAGTCCAGGGAAGTACGGTAAACCACCAGTATTCCAAGAGCTTTAAATTTGAGACAGATTTTCACCGTTATCAGACTGACTATCTGACGGGAAGTGCCTACTATTTCAGTATGCTGCGCCCATTAAGCGAGTTCCAGATCGCAAAATATTTCGCAAAACAGAAGCAGTACCACGCTATATTCAGAAGCTGTAATGCGGGAAGCAAAACAGACAGCTGGTGCGTCCATTGTCCGAAGTGCTTATTTGTATACTTTATTCTTTCCCCTTTCCTTTCCAGGGAAGAAGTGAAAGAAATCTTTGGAACGGATATGTTAGAAGATGAGACCATGCAGTCTACTATGGAACAGCTGGTCGGCATCCAGGAAGAAAAGCCATTTGAGTGTGTGGGAAGCAGGGATGAGATCAACACAGCCCTTGTTATGACAATTGACCGTCTGGAAAAAGATGGGGAAAAACTGCCTTATCTTTTAAAATATTATAAGACTACCGGTCTGTATGAAGAATATAAGGCCAAAGGAGATCATTTCTCCGGATATTTTGATGAGCAGAACCTGGTTCCAACAGCCTGGGAGGAATTAGTACGTAAGAACTGCAAATCACAAGAGTGTGAAGAAGAGGCATAAAACTATGATGATCGAAAGAATAATTCCCTGGGTAAAGGGAAAAAAGGTACTGATACTGGGGTTTGGACGTGAAGGTAAATCTACCTGGAATGTGTTAAAAAAGCTGGATTGCTGTGCCCTTGTAGATGTGGCAGATATGGCACATCCTAAAGAAAAGCCGGAAGGTATTGTCAAATGGACTGCAGGTGAGGACTATCAGAAATGCTTAAACGACTATGATGTGGTATTTAAAAGTCCGGGTGTAGTCCTTGAAAAGCCGGTTAAGGAGTATACCAGTCAGATATTATCCCAGACAGAGCTGTTTTTCCAGTGCTTCAGGGACCAGATCATTGGAATTACCGGAACTAAGGGAAAAAGCACTATTACCACTCTGATCTATCATCTGTTAAAAGAAGCGGGAATGGATACCATTCTGGTTGGAAATATCGGGATCCCGGTATTTGACCATATGGAAGAAGTGGGACCGGATACCAGGATCGTTTGCGAACTTTCCTGTCATCAGCTGGAATACATGACTGTTTCCCCCCATATTGCTATTCTCACCAATCTCCATGAGGAGCATTTAGATCACTATGGCACTCTGGAAAAATATGTGCAGGCAAAGCGTCATATTTATTCAAACCAGAAGGAGGGAGACGTTCTTGTATGCAATGTGCAGTGTCTGCCAAAGAAGGGAACCTGCACCTCTAAGCTGATTGCAGCAAAGCCTTCTTTTGAGGAAACATTATTTGAAATACCAGGTGTTTCAGGACAGGAAGCAGTCCTGCCGGAACAGATCGATATCTGGAAAAAAATGGAGATCATACAGGAAAATGATGGAACAAAAGCCAGCTATGACGGTCATTTTATAAAGATCCCAACAGACCAGATCCGGCTTTTAGGACAGCACAATTATTTTGATATCGGCATTGCTTATGCAGTGTGCAGCCTTTTAAAAATAGAAGATACAGTATTTATCAATGGTCTTAAGTCCTATCAGCCGCTGCCTCACCGCTTACAGCCATTAGGGGAAAAAGACGGCATTAAATATTATGATGACTCTATTTCCACTATCTGTGAAACAACCATTCAGGCGTTAAATACACTGAAAGATGTGGATACAGTCCTCATAGGCGGCATGGACCGGGGGATCGATTACAGTGAACTGATCAATTTCCTTTCCGGACATAAGGTTCCCCATATTATCCTGATGGAAGCTACCGGAAAGCGTATTTTAGAGGAGATTCTGAATGGATATCCGGATTTTCAGGATAAAGACCGTCTGGTGCTGACGGATCATCTGGAAGATGCAGTAGCCAAAGCAAAAGAACTGACCAGACCAGGTCACAGCTGTCTTATGTCACCGGCAGCAGCCAGCTATGGTATTTTTAAAAACTTTGAAGAGCGGGGTGAAGTTTTTGCACGCCTGGTGTCTGGATCAGACAAGTTAATGTAAAAACATAGAAAAAACACAGGTTTTTAAGAATTTTATAAGGATTTAGGGGCTTGTGTACATGGATAAAATACGATACAATCTGTAAGAAGCTTTTTAGAAACGTGAAAGGGAAGAATGTGGGAACCTACGATACACTGAATGATGTACTTGTGAACCTGTTTCGGGATATCAATAGTATAGAAGAGAAAGCGATAGCCAGTCAGGAATATCAGGATCTGACCAATAACGATATGCATGTGATCAATGCTATCGGGATCGGTACAACTAAAAATATGTCATCCATTGCAAAGGAATTGTCAGTGACCGTGGGTACGCTGACTATTTCTATGAACAGCCTTGTAAAAAAAGGCTATGTGATCCGGTGCCGCAGTACACAGGATCGCCGGGTGGTTCATATCTCTCTTTCAGAAAAAGGTGTCAAAGCATATTATCACCATAAACATTTCCATGAACAGATGATCCAGGGAGTGGTTGGTGTGCTGACAGAAGAGGAACTTCAGGCGCTGATCAAAGCCCTGACAAAGTTAAATTCCTGGTTCAGAAGCTTTGGCGAGGACGAATAAGGAGGCAACATTATAATGAAAAAATGGTTATTAGGTCTGCTGACAGCTATGATGGCAGTTTCACTGGCTGCATGTACACCGACTACTGAAAAACAGAAAGAAACAAAACCAGCTGCAGAAGCGCAGACACAGATGGAAGCACAGACTACTGGCGGTGCCAGTGATAAGGTACCGGATCCAAACGTAGCTCCGGTTGCTATTATTTCTATATATCACAAGGGTGACGGTGACAGCCTTGTCCAGGATATGGATTCCCTGGACAGTGATGAACTGGATCCGCAGGCTTTAGTAAATAAGATGATGGAGTACGGTATCTTTACAGAAGGAACTGAGGTTTTGGATTTCAACATTACCGGTGAAGATGACAACAAGACAGCTGTCTTAAATCTGAACCAGGCAGAAAATAACGAAGGCGTTTCTGATAATGCATTTCTGGTAGAAATTGGAAATACCTTTGTAGAAAATTTTGAATTATCCAAGCTGACTCTTCAGGTAAACGGAAAAGACCTGGCAGGTGCGGCAGATCTTTCTTATGAAGCTGATTATGAAAATGTAGACTGATAAGATTGTATGACACCTGTATCATTTTATAAACCTTAGCGGAAATATTTGATCCCCCAGAAGGCATAGAGAAATGCTTTTTGGGGGATTTTTTTAACTCCTTGTGCATAAAATTAATACTGATATCAAATACAACAGCAATCATAGTTTCTGTATAGGGGAGCAAGGAGTGAGGATATGACAGGTTATCGCAGGTTAATATCGTATATTTATGCTTATGAAGGAGAAGAAAAGGGGAAAAATATCGGTTTTGTAAAGCTGGAGTCCAGAAACGGCCAGTGCCGCCTTAGTGTAAACGTAAAAAAGATATATGCAGGGGGAAATGATATTGGTGTTTATCTGATCGCTTCAGGTCAGGAGATCCCTTTGGGAAATATCTTTATAAGAAATGGCTGTGGCGAGTTCCGCACCATTATAAATGTGGAAAATGTAATGGGGACAGGCAATTCCCTGGATAGCTGCATTGGTCTGGTCATTCATGAAAAAGGGGAAGAATGGCGTGTATACAAGACGGTCTGGGAAGATGCAGTGGCTCATGCGGCAGAGTTGGAGCTGGCAGAGGCAGCGGAAAAAAAGCCGGATGATACACAGGAACGGGATAAACGGCTGAAAAAGCAGATTGAAGAGCTGAACCGGGAAATCGATGAGGCGGCGAAAGTGGGTGATAATATAGCGGAAAAGGAAAATGTGGAAAAGGAAAGTGCGGCAGAGGGAAATGTGGCAGAAGATACAGCAGCACCAGCAGCATCCGGGGCACCGCAAAATACATCTGAACCGAAGCTTCTGCAGCAATTACAGCCGTCTGGAGACCCGCCTAAGCAACCATCCGCAGCCCAGTCACCACAACCATCCGCAGATCAGTGGGTGCAGCCATCCGCAGATCGACAAGCCCAGCCATCCATAGCTCAGCCACCCGCAGATCGACAGTCACAGTCCACCATAGGCCAGCCGGTCCAGCCACCTACAGACCAGCAGCCACAGTCACCCCAGTCTTCGTCCAGTCCATTTATCCAAAGCACACAGCAGGAAGAAATCCCCCTTGGCGATCCAAAAGCCTTAGAACATCTGGACGCAGAAGAAGAAAAATGGGGGCCGGAGGTGCTTTGGGACCGTTTCTGGAAACATTATCCCAAAATGCAGGCTTTTGACAGTCCGGGAACTGCTGAAATACTTACGATCCGTCCTCAGGATATAGGGCTTCTTCCAAGAGAAAACTGGGGATACGGCAACAACAGTTTTCTCCTTCATGGCTATTACAACTACCGATATCTGATATTTGCCAGAGTAGGTGATGAAAAACATACCAGGGCACGTTACATACTGGGAGTTCCCGGTCATTACTACAGCAATGAAAAATATATGGCATCTATGTTCGGCTTTCCGCATTTTGTCCTCGCAAAGACTCAGCCGGCCCAGGACGGTCGTTTTGGCTACTGGTATGCGGATGTAAGGATGGAGAATGTGGAGTAAATGTGCTATAATCCAACAGACAGACCGCTTTCGTTTTGAAACTGTATACTCAAATCTGCATCTTCCGTCATTGGACCGGTTATTTACGAAAGGATGCACTGATACAGGAATGCGGGAAATCCAATGAACTTTAGAAAGGTAGATATACTCTATGGATGAAGCCACCCAGAAAGGACTTGCCACCAGACAGCGCCGCTGGGAAGCAAGAAATGAAAAACGCCGCCTGAAAGCTTTAGAAGAAGAGGCGAAAGCTGCAAAAATTAAAGCTGAAGACGAAAAATATATGAAAGAAGCCATTAAGCAGGCAAAAAAAGCAGCCAAAATAGGAGATGTTCCCATTGGCTGTGTCCTTGTAAAAGATGGACAGATCATTGCAAGAGGCTATAACCGGAGAAACGCAGATAAAACGGTTCTTTCCCATGCTGAGGTCACTTCCATTAAAAAAGCCTGTAAAAAAGAAGGGGACTGGCGTCTGGAAGATTGTACACTGTATGTGACATTGGAACCATGTCCCATGTGCGCCGGTGCTATTGTCCAGGCGAGAATACCAAGAGTGGTCATTGGCTCCATGAACAGCAAAGCAGGCTGTGCCGGTTCTGTTCTCAATTTATTAAAAGAGCCTGGTTTCAATCACCAGGCTCAGATCGTTACAGGAATATTAGAAGAAGAATGTTCAGAAATGATGTCAGGCTTTTTTACTGAGCTGCGGAAGAAGAAACATCTTCCGGGAACTCCTTAAAAATACCCCGGATCACAAAAAGTGCCAGTAAAAAAGTGGCAATATCTGCCAGTGGCTGGGCACACTGGATTCCCAGAAGTCCTAAGGATAAAGTCAGAATTATAAGCAGCGGAATCAGGAAAATCCCCTGACGGGCGGTAGATACCAAAGTTGCCCTGAAACCATACCCAATGGACTGAGGCATCATATTACCCATGATCACAGTACCCTGAAGGGGAAGAGTGAGCAGCTGCATCCGCAGTGCCAGTGTTCCGATCTCAATAACCACCGGATCGTTGCGCCGGAACAGGGAGATGATAGCGTGGGATGCCGGGAAACAGATCACACTGAGCACCAGAAGAATAATGGTACTTATGCGGATACAGAACCAGCAGGCTTTCTTCACACGGTTATAAAGCCCAGCGCCGAAGCAGTAGCTGCAAACCGGCTGGAAGCCCTGACCAAAGCCTATGATAACGGAGTTGATAAAGAACATAAAGCGGCTGACAATGGACATGGCTGCAATGGCTGCATCCCCGTAAGGCTGGCACATAAAGTTTAAAAGGATGGTTGCCACGCTGGCAATTCCCTGACGTCCCAAAGATGGGATGCCGCCGTAAATGATCTCACGGTAAATAGCCAGTTTCGGGCGGAATTTGCGTATGCTGATAGAAATACAGCTTTCCTGATGATTGCACATCCATAAAAGGATGCAGAAGCTGATAAACTGGGAAAGTCCTGTAGCTAAAGCAGCTCCGGCAGTACCCATTCCAAGGGTAAAGATAAACAGCGGATCCAGGGCGATATTTAAAAGACCGCCGATGGTAATACCAACCATGGCATAAGAAGCCTTCCCCTGAAAGCGCAGCAGATTGTTCATAATGAAAGAGCAGATCATAAATGGTGCTGCAATAAAAATATACTGTGCATAGGCTTTAGCATAAGGGGCAATGGTTTCTGTTGCGCCTAAAAGCAGGACGATTTTGTGGATATTAAAGGTAGCTGAAACAGTAATCACCAGTCCCATGATGATGCCGGTAAAAAAGGCAATGGAAACGATCTGTTCTGCCAGTTCCCGCTTACCGGCGCCTAAAGAACGGGTCATGTAATTGCCGCTTCCCATTCCGATCATAAATGCCAGTGCCTGGATGATGGCCATGGCAGAAAAGATAACGCCTACAGCACCGGAAGCACTGGTGCCTAACTGGCTTACAAAAAATGTATCTGCCATGTTGTAGATAGAACTGATCAGCATACTGACAATGGTCGGTGCCGCAAGCTTTGGTATAATGTGGCTGATAGGAGAATGGGCCATTTCATAATACTGGTCATGTTTTTCTTTTGTATGATTCATGAAAATGCTCCTTATTTGTAAAAATTTGTAAAACTCTATGTAAATTTAAAAGTTTGAAAAAAGACTCTGAAGCTTATTATAACAGAGGAAAATAAGGATAACAAGATGAATCACTTGACAAAAACACGCCCCACAGGTATACTGGATAAGCATAAATTTGTTATAAAGTTTCCACGCAGCCGGGGAGATAGCGGTGCCCTGTATCTGCAATCCGCTCCAGCAGAGGTGATGCCTTGCCCCGGACCGATCATTGCAAAGCTGCCTTGTGTAAGTGGCGTTGACGTTTGGGTCTTACGCAACGGAAACCTGTGAACCGTGTCAGGGCAGGAATGCAGCAGCACTAAGCAGGACCTTTCGTGTGCCGTAAGGCAGCCTGGACTGAGTTAACTGCATGAGTAACGTTTGTGATGCCGGTACAAAGCAAGGCGCGTGGATCTCTAACTCATAAATTCAAACCTGCAGGTTTTGGAAAGATCATTCCATTATCTGCGGGTTTTTTGCTGTCTAAAACAAGCTAAAATCCAGATTCTGTTCATTTATTATTATCCGTTGCAGTTCATTTATGCGCTGGTTTGAATGAGAAAATGCGCTTGCCCCTTGAAAACCTTTGCGCTATAATTACAAAATGGGTATAATAGAATCATTCTTATGGGCAACAACGAAAAATCCAGATTTCTGATTATGGAGGAAATGCGATATGAGAAGAATAGGTATCTTAACAAGCGGCGGTGATTGCCAGGCATTAAATGCGACTATGCGAGGTGTGGCAAAGTCCCTATACAATATGCTGGATGATGTGGAGATCATCGGATTTGAAGACGGATATAAAGGCCTTATGTATGCAGATTATCAGATTATGAAACCAGCGGATTTTTCCGGTATCCTTACTCAGGGCGGAACCATTCTGGGAACATCCCGACAGCCATTTAAACAGATGCGCCTTCCGGATGAAAATGGCCTGGATAAGGTTGAAGCCATGAAACATACCTATAAGAAACTGAAATTAAGCTGTCTGGTGGTATTAGGCGGAAACGGAAGCCAGAAGACTGCCAATATGCTCAGCGAGGAAGGCTTAAATGTAGTATCTCTTCCAAAGACCATTGATAATGACCTTTGGGGAACAGATATGACCTTCGGATTCCAGAGCGCAGTAGATGTGGCAACCAATGCCATTGACTGTATCCATACAACAGCCGCTTCCCACGGAAGAGTTTTTATTGTAGAAGTTATGGGACATAAAGTTGGCTGGCTTACCTTATATGCAGGACTTGCAGGCGGTGCGGATATTATCCTTCTTCCAGAGGTACCCTATGATATTCAGGTAGTCTGCGATGCCATTACAAAGCGGACTAAAGCCGGAAAACGTTTTTCTATTCTTGCAGTGGCAGAGGGGGTTATTTCAAAAGAAGATGCTGCCATGTCTAAAAAGGAATTAAAAGAAAAGAAGAAAAGCGGCGTTGTCTATCCATCTGTTGCATACGAGATCGGAGCACGCATCCAGGAAGTTACAGGCAGTGAAGTGAGAGTCACCGTTCCGGGCCATATGCAGCGGGGAGGAGAGCCGTGTCCATATGACCGTGTGCTGGCAACCAGACTGGGCGCTGCAGCGGCAGAGCTTATTATAAATGAAGAATATGGCTATATGGCAGCTGTAAAGAATAATGAGATCACCAAAGTGCCATTATCAGAAGTGGCCGGAAAATTAAAGACTGTAGATCCGGACTGCTCCATGATCAGGGAAGCAAAACGGATCGGTATCAGCTTTGGTGATGAGTAATAGTGATCAGTAAAAGCAAGGAGTAAGAAAATGTCGTATACGGCATTATATAGAAAATGGCGTCCTGTCTCTTTTGAAGATGTAAAGGGACAGGACCCTATTGTCCAGACCTTAAAAAACCAGATAACATCAGAGCGCATTGGCCATGCATACCTGTTTTGCGGGACAAGAGGTACTGGTAAGACCAGTATTGCGAAAATATATGCAAGAGCGGTCAACTGTGAGCATCCGGTAGACGGAAGCCCCTGTAATGAATGTGCCTCCTGTAAGTCCATTTTAGCAGGCACCTCCATGAACGTAGTGGAGATCGATGCGGCTTCCAATAATGGCGTGGAAAATATCCGTGATATCAGGGAACAGGTGCAGTATCCGCCTACAGAAGGAAAATACAGAGTCTATATCATCGATGAGGTACACATGTTATCCATTGGTGCATTTAATGCTTTATTAAAGACTCTGGAAGAGCCGCCATCTTATGTGATCTTCATACTGGCAACGACTGAAGTCCATAAAATCCCAATCACCATTCTTTCCAGGTGCCAAAGATACGATTTTAAGAGGATTTCCCTGGAGACCATTGCAGGAAGACTTCGCCAGCTGACAGAAGCGGAGCACATTGAGACCGAAGATAAGGCCCTTATGTACATTGCCAAGGCAGCAGATGGTTCCCTGCGAGATGCCCTAAGCCTTTTGGACCAGTGCGTAGCTTTCCACTATGGAAAACTTCTGACTTATGAAAATGTACTGGATGTCCTTGGGGCAGTAGATTCCGGTGTGTTCAGCAGCATGTTCAATGCTGTGATCGAAGGACGTACTAAAGACTGTATTACACAGTTGGAGGAGATCGTGATCCAGGGCCGTGAATTAGGCCAGTTTGTCACTGATTTTATCTGGTATCTGCGAAATCTGCTGCTAGTCCAGAGCACAGATGATGCAGAAGGCCTTTTGGACATGTCAGAAGAAAATTTAAAACAGTTAAAAGAAGATTCCACAAAAACAGATGGAAATACATTGATGCGCTATATCCGTGTGCTTTCTGAGCTTTCCAACCAGCTGCGTTATGCCAGCCAGAAGCGTGTTATGGTGGAAGTTGCCCTGATCAAGCTGACCAGACCGTCTATGGAGCCGGATATGGATTCTGTTCTCCAGCGGTTAAAGCAGTTAGAGGCAGCTGTAGAAGATCTGGAGGCAGGTGGATTTATGCCAAAAGCAGGTATGCCGCCCCAGGTGGGAATGTTACCGGCAAATGTAGGTATGCAGGGAGCGCAGCCCCAAATGGCGGCTATCCCGGTGCAGGCAGCAGGCACGCCGGGTGTTCCATCAGGAAATGCTTCTGAAGCAGCAGGCATTGTCCCGCCAAACCAGGTCAGTCTTCCACCGGCCCAGTTAGAGGACTTAAATCTTATCAGAAATGAATGGGCGAAGATCATACGGAGCGCAGGAGGCAGTGCAAGAGCCTGCTTCAGGGATACAGTGGTAGAACCTGGTGGAGAAGGCTGTCTTACCATTGTATTTCTTGACTCTATGAGCTATGATATGGGAAGGCGTCCTACTGTAATAGGCCAGTTAGAACAGCTGGTCCAGGATAATTATGGAAAGTCCATTTATTTTAAGACCCGGCTGGCCGGACGTGGAGAGCGCTTAGATACCATATACGTTACAAAAGAAGATTTAGAAGATAAGATCCATATGGATATTACGTATGAAGATTAAAAATTAAGAAAAATTCAAAATGATCATGAGGAGGAACGCACCATGGCAAAACGTGGCGGATTCCCAGGCGGTATGCCGGGAAATATGAACAATATTATGAAGCAGGCACAGCGTATGCAGCGCCAGATGGAAGAGACAACAAAGGAACTGGAAGAGAAGGAATACACAGCAGCAGCAGGCGGCGGTGCTGTTACTGTAACTGTATCTGGTAAAAAAGAGGTAGTTTCCATTAAATTATCAGAAGAAGTAGTAGATCCGGATGATATTGAGATGCTGCAGGATCTGATCGTGGCAGCAACTAATGAAGCATTCCGCCAGATGGAAGCTGCAAACAGCGAAGCTATGTCCAGACTTACAGGCGGACTGGGCGGCGCCTTAGGCGGAGGCTTTCCGTTCTAATGGATTATTACAGCAGTCAGATCAGCAAATTGATCGAAGAATTATCTAAGCTTCCGGGAGTGGGAGCAAAGTCTGCTCAGCGCCTTGCCTTTCATATTATCAATATGCCGAAAGAGCAGGTAGATGAACTGGCCGGCGCCATGACCGGTGCCAGAAATAATGTACGTTACTGCAAAGAATGTTTTACACTGACGGACAAAGAACTTTGTCCTATCTGCAGCAGTGACAAGAGAAACCATAAGACTATTATGGTAGTGGAAAATACCAGGGATCTGGCGGCCTATGAAAAGACCGGGAAATACAACGGAGTATATCATGTGCTCCATGGCGCTATTTCACCTATGTTAGGGATCGGGCCGAATGATATTAAATTAAAGGAACTGATGCACCGCCTTCAGGCAGATGTGGAAGAAGTGATCATTGCCACAAATTCCAGTCTGGAAGGTGAAACTACGGCTATGTATATCAGCAAGCTGATAAAGCCAACAGGCATTAAAGTCACCAGGATCGCCAGCGGGGTGCCGGTTGGCGGAGATCTGGAGTATATTGATGAAGTAACTCTTTTAAGAGCACTGGAAGGCAGAATAGAGCTGTAGCTGCGGGGAAAAGCACAGGGAGATACAAAAAAGATGGATAAATACGAGTTTAATATTAAAGTTGAGCAGATTAAAAAACTGATCAACAAAAGCGATTATGAGACAGCTATGAAGATCGCGGATACCATTGATTGGAGAAGAGTCCGCAATGTAAATATTTTGTCTATGGTTGCAGGCATTTATGAGAAAAATGGAGAGTTCCAGGAAGCAAAAGATATCCTGCTTCTGGCCTTTGAACGTGCGCCTATTGGAAAACGCCTGCTTTATAAATTGTCAGAGCTGGCATTAAAGGAAGGCAGTATAGAAGAGGCGGAGGACTATTATAAGGAATTCTGCGACCTGGCTGCAGATGATGCGCGTCAGTATATTTTAAGATATATGATCTTAAAGGCCAAAGGTGCACCTGCAGAACAGCTGATCCATACCTTAGAGCAGTATTGCAATGCAGAGCTGGATGAAAAATGGATGTATGAGCTGGCAGAATTGTACAACAAGGCTGGAATGGAGCAGCTTTGCGTTATGACCTGCGATAAGATCATGCTTATGTTTGGTCTTGGAAAATATGTAGACAAGGCTATGGAGTTAAAGCTTCAGTATGCACCGTTGAATAAGTACCAGATGGATCTGGTAGAAAATAAAGACAAATATGAAGCAAAATTAAAGGCAGTAGAGCAGGAATACCGCCAGGGCACATCCTTTGTTCAGCCTGTAGAAAATACAGACCGCCGTCAGCTGGATCGTGAAGAAGAGGCAGAAGATGAGATGGTCTATGCAGAAGAAACACAGGATCAGGATGCTGGCTATGAGCAGGAATATCCGGAGAAAGAAGAACCGGAAGAATATGAAGAAGAGTTTACGGAAGAACCGGTACGAGAACCTGCAGTTACCATTCAGGAAGATGATGTGACAGAAGAGGAACCAACATCAGAAAAAGCGGAAGCTGGTGAAGATAGGGAAGTTGTTTCGGAAGAAGAACAGGTTTCTGAAGATGAGGCTATTTATGAGACAGCTGCCGCAGATGAAGATATCCGTGCCCGTTTCCATGAAGCTCAGGCACAGGAAAATCTTGCGAGAGAAATGTCAAAATTATCTGTTACAGCTATGGAAGAAGATATTCCGGAAGATGAAATGGCACAGACAAGAGCTCTTGCAGATATCAGAGAGATCCGCAAAGGTCCGGTTTACACAGGCTCCAACCATCTGATGATCGAGGCTGAGGTTCCTGAAAAAGGGCTGGAGCTGGCTATTGAAGCATTGCGCAAGGTACATAAAGAAACGGGTGTAAAAAACCAGGCTGCAAAGATCTCCGGGGAAAAATTAAACCGCAGAGGTGTATTTGCCCTGGCTGATAAAC
>ENA-ORUM01000842-ORUM01000842.1-human-gut-metagenome-genome-assembly--contig:-NODE-842-length-31364-cov-9.125555_pt1 | contig 31364 bp, 18 predicted proteins | sample MGYA00242083_ERZ509217 | MGnify/ENA primary metagenome ERZ509217 (study PRJEB26280, sample SAMEA2338831) | human gut metagenome | biome: human gut; feature: human-associated habitat; material: faeces...
CAAAACCATTGATTTTATTAGCTTTTTGCCGCTATCGCTATCACACCTCATTATTCGACCGTCCCGCATTCAAGGAAATGATGCAGGATGTCACCGATGGAAATATCAACTGCGTCATTGTAAAAGACCTCTCCCGGCTGGGGCGCGAGTACATTGAAACCGGCCGGTATCTGCGCCGGGTATTCCCGGCCTATGGGGTGCGCTTCATCGCCATCACCGACAGCATCGACACCGCCCACGACAGCGGCGATGATCTGGCCGTATCGGTCAAGAACATTATGAACGAAGCCTACTGCCGGGACAGTTCCATCAAGACCCGTTCTTCTCTGGACGTGAAGCGGCGCAACGGCGATTTCGTCGGCGCGTTCCCGGTGTACGGCTACATGAAAGCCGAGGACAACAAGAATTTGCTCGTCCCTGACCCCTACGCCGCCCGCGTTGTCTGCGACATCTTCCGTATGCGGCTGGAGGGCGCAAGCGCCTCTAAGATCGCATCAGAGCTGAACCAGCTGGGCATTCTCTCTCCGCTGGCATACAAGAAGAACAACGGCCTGCCCTACGCGAAAAAGGGATACGCAGACAAGGCTGACTGCAAATGGTCGGCAACCACCATCATCCGCATCTTGCAGGACGAAACCTATACCGGAACGCTGGTGCAGGGCAAACAGGGTACGCCGCATTACAAGATCAAGCAGATGGAGCAGCGCCCCGCCTCCGAGTGGGTGCGCGTCCCGGATGCCCATAAAGCGCTGATTGCCCGTCAGGATTTTGAGCTGGTGCAGCGCATTAAGGGACTGGATACCCGCACTTCTCCCAACGAGGATACGGTGTACCTGTTCTCCGGTATTCTGATCTGCGGGTGCTGCGGAAGCCGCATGACCCGCAAGACCAACCGTGCAAACGGCAAGGAGTACCACTACTATTATTGTCCTACCGGCAAGAAAAAGGGCTGCGCCCATCCGGTCATGATGAAAGAAAGCAGCCTGATCGACTGTGTGCGGGACAGCCTGAAAGCCTATATCGGCAATATTGCTTCTCTGGAGGCGCTGCTGACCGGCATTGACCAGACCAGCATCAATCAGGCGCTTGCCAAGGAATACAGCGACCACATCACCGACAACGAGAGCCGGTTGGAGCAGGTGCTGGAGTTCAAGGCACGGCTTTATGAGAGTCTTGTGGGGGGTATGCTTACCAAGGAAGAATACGCTTCCTATAAGGCAAAGTACACCAAGCAGGCCGAGGACATCCGCGAGAGCGTCCGCGTTCTCAAGGAAAAACTCACGGAGGTGCTGGAAAACCGGAGTGAGCGCAACCGCTGGATTTCACAGTTTACGCAGTTCTCCACGCTGGAAACCTTAGACCGCAGGGCGCTCATTCACATGGTACAGAGCATCCGCGTCCGTGGGAAGAAGGAGCTGGATATTACCTTTACCCATGAGGACGAATACAAAAAGGCGTTGCAGCTTCTGGCGCTGGCAGCGCAGCAGAAAGATTACGAACAGAGAAAGGTGGGCTGAGCATGGCAAGGAAAAGCAGAAAAGAAACGGCTGCGGTGGCCGTGCAGGAGGCTGACGCCGCTTGCCGAGCCGCGATCTATGTCCGCCTTTCGGTGGAGGATACCCACACGCACAGCGTATCCATTGAAACCCAGCAGATGATTATTGCCCGCTATCTGGAGCAGTACCCGGAGATCAGCGTGTACGATACCTACATTGACAACGGCGCGACCGGGACAAACTTCCACCGTCCGGGCTTTCAGCAGATGCTCTCAGATATTGAGGCTGGTCACGTCAACTGCGTCATTGTGAAAGACCTCTCCCGTTTGGGGCGGAACACCATCGACACCGGCTACTACATCGAACAGTATTTCCGCATCCGTAATATCCGCTTTATTGCGGTCAATGAAAACTTCGACACCGCCGCCCCAGAGGATGCCCATTCCGGTATCATCATTCCGCTGCGGAACATGATAAACGAAGCCTACGCTTTGGACATCGGGCGCAAGATCAGGGCGCAGCAGCGGCAGGCCATGAAGGACGGCAAGTTCATCGGTGCGCGTACTCCCTACGGCTATTTGAAAGCGGAGGACGATTGCCACCAGCTTATCATCGACCCTGTTGCCGCCGTTGTGGTGCAGCGGATGTTCCGCTGGGCTTCCGAGGGCGCTGGCCTCAATACCATCGCCGTGCGGCTGAACGAGGCTGGCATCCTCACCCCCAGCCACTACAAGAAGATGCAGGGAAAGATCACCCACGAAAATTTGCTCGGCAGCGGCAAGTGGCAGACCCGAACGGTCGGCGTCATTCTCCGCTCCGAGGTCTACACCGGAGATCTCGTTCAGGGGCAGACCAAAACCGTGGATCACCGGCAGGTCAAGGCTGATGCCGAGGAATGGACGGTGGTGCGGGACACCCATGAGGCCATCATCAGCCGGGAACAGTTCGCGGTGGTGCAGGAAATTCTCAATCAGACCGCCAGCCGCGCCAAGGCGCGGGAGATCAACGCATACACACCGAATTTGCTCAAAGGCAAGGTGTTCTGCGCCCATTGCGGCGGCAGCCTGCACCGGCAGAGAAACATCCGTAAGAAGTCCGACGATGTGTACTTCTACCATTGTCTGAGCAGGAGCCGAATCAGCAAGGATGCCTGCCCCGGCGTGACCATCCGCGAGGATGCGTTGCTGGATATGTTGGCAGATATGCTTCAGGACGCGCTTGATACGGCGCTGGGGCAATACACCCTCTCCCTTGCAGAACTGCCCCGGCAGGCCGCTGACCGCGCTGAGCTGCGGGAGAAGATCACCAGCCGCAAACAGGAAATCCAGCGGCTTCGCGGTATCGTGCGGAGCCTGTATGAAAACCTTGTTCAAGGCGTTCTCACCAAGGATGAATATTTCGACTACAAGGAAAAGTACGAAAGCCGCATTGCCGATCTTGCCGTGGAAATGGAACAGTTGGAGGACGGTCTGCGGACAATGGATGCCCAAACCAAGCAGCACCGGGCGCTGAAACAGGATGCTGCACAGATCAAGACCGACCGTGCGCTGACCGGTGCGCTCATTGAGCGGCTGATCGACCGCATTGAGGTATCCCACAATAAGCAGATCACGGTGCGCTATCGCTTCCAGAGCGAGTTTGAAACCTATGCGGAGGTGCTGGAACAATGCAGAAATATGTGATTGCCCTCTACATACGCCTCTCCATTGAGGACTACAAGTACGACAGTCTGAGTATTGAAAATCAGAGCCTTGTCCTCCATGAGTATGCAGCTTCCATGCCGGAAGCTCTGAACGCGGAGATCATGGAGTTCATCGACAACGGATATAGCGGTACAAATTTTGAGCGTCCGCAGGTGCAGAAGCTCATTGAGCTGGTGCGGGCCAATCAGATCGACTGCATCATTGTCAAGGATTTTTCCCGTTTCGGGCGCAACAGCATTGAAACTGGATACTTCATCGAGCGTGTGCTCCCACTGTTCCATACCCGCTTCATTTCCATCAGCGACGATTTTGACAGCAGCAAATTCAAGGGCGACACCGGCGGCATGGATGTGGCGTTCAAGTATCTCATCAGTGAGTATTACAGCCGCGATATGTCCATCAAGACCAAGAGCGCAAAGTACGCCAAGATGCAGCGAGGCGAGTATCAGAGCAAGATTTGTCCTTACGGCTACCGCAAAAGCGCCGATGGCAGAATGGAGCCTGACCCGGAGGCCGCTGCCGTTGTGCAGCTCATCTTCCAGCTTGCCGCCGAGGGCATCAACGCCACCGCCATCACGCGGGAGCTGTTTCGCAGAAGCATCCCCACTCCCGGCCAGTACAAAGCCGCGCACGGCAATCACACCCATGATATTTCCCGCTGTCACGGGATTTGGAGTACATCCACTATTCTCCGCATTTTGGAGGACGAACGCTACACCGGCGTGTATGTGATCGGCAAGCGGGCGGTTCTCGAAGTAGGCGGCACCAGAAGCCACCTGAAGGACAGAGAATCATGGTACATCATCCCTGACCATCACCCGGCCATCGTAGAGAAAGCCGTGTTTGATACCGTGCAGGCCAGCCAGCTCCGCTTTTCCCAGCCCAACAAAAAGAAGCGGGACTACCCGCTGAAAGGCAAAGCCTTCTGTGGCTGCTGCGGTCATGCGCTGTCCCGCACCATGCAGAAAACCTCGTATTATTACTGCCGCCATTCCGAGGCGGACGTAGAAAGCCGCTGCCACAAGATGCGTCTGAACGCCGCAGAGCTGGAACAAGCGGTATTCCTGACGCTGAAAAAGCAGATGGAAGCCGCCGCACCGTTTGCCCCGGACGGTTCGCTCCGGGTGGATGCCTCCGTACCGGAACGCGCCGAATATGAGCAGCAGATCGAGACGCTGCAAGACGGCAAGCGCACACTTTACGAACACTATCTTATGGGCGAGATTGACCTTAACACCTACAAGGCGGAAAAGGCCGCGTGTAACGAGCTGCTGCTGAAAACAAAAAACGCCTATGCCGCAGTATTGGCACAGGCGAAACAGAAGCAGGACGAACAGGCACGGCAGGACAGCCGCAAGGAAGCGTCCAAGGCGATTTTCGATGCGGACACGCTGACCACCGAGCTGGCCGAGCTGTTGATCGACCGGGTGCTGGTATATCCCGATAAGCGCATCGAGATCGCATACAAAATCCAGGACATTTTTGATTGAGGTGGCAGTCATGAAAATCGCTTTCTATTGCAGAGTGGACGGACAGGGCTTTGGCTTTGTCCTCCCCGATGAAGCTGACAAGCTCCGCGAGTTTTTCGCCGAGCATCAGGATAAGCCTGCGCTTGAAAAGCCATCGAGCGCAAGCTAAAAATTTTTGTCGTGTGCTTGACATACGGGTGTCGCAAATCATGGAACCTAATTTGCTTGCACTGGGCGTGTTCCAGGATGAGGTGTAGCCGTGTTCTGATGTAGGCTGGGTCCAGTGGCGAGTCCTCCTTGAGCGGCGAAGGGAACATCCACCGGGAATTTATGCCCTCCCTGTACTCTTTCAGGATGGCCAGAAGCGGTTGGGGCAGGCTGACTGTGCGGATGGAGGACTTCGTCTTGGGCTGAGAGATCAGGAGTCCGTCCTCCTTTGTCCGATAGACCTGCTTGGTGATCTTCAGTTCCCCGGTTTCCAGGTTTAGGTCATCCCACTGGAGGGCCAGTAGTTCGCCCCGCCGCAGGCCGGTGGTCAGTTCCAGCAGGAACAGTTCAAAGTATCCCTCCGCCTTGGCTTGAATCAAAAACCGCTGGATCTCCTCACGGGTCAGCACCTGCATTTCGCGGGCTTTTTTGGGCGGCAGTTTACAGCCGACGGCGGGATTCACACGGATCAGGCCCTCCTGCACTGCCTTCTCCAGCGCGGACCGGCAGTTGGCGTGGCATCCACGGACCATAGTGTCAGACAGGCTTTCGCCGTAGTGCTCCGCATGGAGGAGCCGCCCGTTCTTTTTCAGTCGGGCGTAGAACTGTTGCAGGTCGTTCTGTGTCAGTTGATTCAGAGGGATGTCACCCAGTTCCGGGATGATATGCAGGTAGATCCTGTTTTCATATCCTGCACAGGTGGTAGCCCGGAGTTTCGACTTGGAGTAGTTCTGATACCAGAAGTCCATCCAATCTCCGAAGGGCATTTCGGGCTTGATTTTATCCGACTTGGGTGGAGCGTACTGTTCTTGTAACTGTTTCAGTTTCTCTATACATTCGCCTTTTGTCTTGGCCAGGACATTCTTGGTTTTGGGGAGGCCCTTTTCATCGTAGCCGATGACCACCCGGCCCTCCCAACGACCATCCTTGCGAAGTCTTACAGTTCCTTCGCCGTTCTTTCGTTTTCTTGCCACGGTTTCCACTCCTCTCCCAACAGGTCTGTCATAAAGTCACATACGGTATTCGCCGCCTGTTTCTGCATATCCCCGGTCACATGGGTGTAGGTGTCCAGAGTAAAACTGGCGTTGGTGTGCCCCAGGATGCCGGACAAGGTCTTGGCATCCACACCTCCAGCGAGGGCGTGGGTGGCGAAGGTATGCCTTAAATCATGAAACCTAATACTTGGTAGGCCGGTATTTTTCAGGATCGTTTTCATCCGATTGTAGGCATAACCAGGATTGACTGCTTCCTCCGGATGCAAGGGATTGGGAAATATCCAATCGCTGATGGCAGTTTTCTTCCGCTCCCGTAGCCGCTGGGCCGTGCTGTCCGGCAGGGATATGCTCCGGTGGCCCTTGTTGGTTTTGGTTTCTCCGACCTCCAGGCTGCCTGCCTTGCGGGTGCTGACGGAGCGGTTGACTTTGAGAGTTCCCTCCGCCTCGTCGAAGTCCTCCCATCGAAGGCCGCAGATCTCGCCCCGGCGCAAGCCAGTGGTCAACTCGGTGAAGAAGAAGTCCCGCCACACCTCGTCCTGCTCGATTGCGGCCATGAAAGTGTCCAATTGTTCCTCATTCAGAATCTGCTTTGGACGGTAGTTGGGCTTGGGGACCACCGTGCCCTCGGTGGGATTCTTGGCGATTAAGTGTGCGCCCACCGCGTCTTTCATCGCTTGGTGGAGCATGGCATGGATGCGGGAGAGCATGGCGTCTGAGAGTTGATACCCGTATTCTGGATGCTCATGGATGCGACCCTCCCGTTTCAGTTTTGTGTACATCCGCTGGATGTCCGTCGAGGTGATGCGGGAGATCACCTTGTCTCCCAGGATGGGCTTGATGTAAAGTCTGGCATACTGCCGGTAGCCGTACATGGTGCTGTGGCGGATCGTCCCCGCTTTGTATTCATCCAGCCAGCGGTCCAGCCACTCTCCCAATGTCATGCGGCTGTCCTCGGTCAGTTCTACATCCTGATAGGTTTCGATGCTCTGGTGGAGTTTGCTCAGTAACTCCTTCTGCGTGCGGCCATACACATACCGGAAGATGGGGGCGCCGTTGGCCTTGTGGCCTACCACGATGCGGCCCTCCCAACGGCCGTCTTCCTTCTTCCGAACCATGCCGTCGCCGGATGGCCTGCGCTTTGCCACGATGATACACCTCCTTTGTAACGACACAACATACCGCAGAAAGAGAAAACTATCCAGGGGTACGGCGAACTGTTATCAAAAAGTTATCATTTGGGGTAGCGAACACAGTGGCAATCAAAAATTTTTTTGTGATAAACCAAAATATATGGTATACTGTCTTCATAAAGTAGCGGAGGTGGCCGCATGGATCTATACGATCAGGTGAAAAAACAGTGGCAAATGTGGGCTGTCCGTTCAGGCGAAGACTTGGACCTGCGCCTGGACAACTTCCGCATTCTCTTCGCGTACAACTCCGGGAAGATCGAAAACGCAGCGATTTCTTACCACGACACCCGGGAGATTTTTGAGAACGGCCGGGTGGTCGGCTATACCGGCGATCCCCGCACGCTGTTTGAACTTCAAAATCAGAAGGTCTGCTATGACTTCCTCCGGGAGAAGATTCCTGTTAAGGAGCCGCTTTCCCTCCCACTGATCCTGGAGATCCATCGCGCGCTGACGGAGGGAACTTACGATGCGCGCCGTTATCTGGTCAATGGAGAGCGGCCCGGGACATTCAAAAAACATGACTATGTGACTGGCATCCATGAGGTCGGCTCCTACCCTGAAGAAGTGGAAGGTGACTTGGCAGAACTGATCGGTGAAGTCAACTCTGTAGGTCCGAAAGCCCCGCTGAAGGCCGGAGCGTATCTCCATGCGCGTTTTGAGAATATTCACCCCTTCGCCGACGGGAACGGCCGCGTTGGGCGGACATTATTGAACTACTGGCTGATGATCAACGACTATCCCCCCATGATCATTTATGAGGAAGATAAAAAGGCATACTATGAGGCGCTCCAGCAGTATGATGAACAGGAGTCTCTGGATGCTTTGGTCCGTTTCTTGGAAGCGCAGACGGTCAAGACTTGGGCGCGCGTCATGAAACTCTCCCCAAATGATACGCCGAAACATCAAGGAATCGAATTTCATATGCTGTAAATGCATGGCCTCCCGTAGCAGCGGGAGGCTTTTCTCTTTGTTTTGCAGCGCAATTTTTGAAGGGGCAATAGTCCGAATATTCACTTCTTGGATTTGCGATAAAACCAACCGATATCCCCAAGGTGCCCCCCGCGGGTTCACCCTTACAACCCTGATTTCATGCGGATTTGAGGGCGCAATCCTCTGATTCCGGCCACCTGTGACCCCCGAAGTGAGCCAAACCGACCACCTATGACCCCCGCAGGCAACTCCCCGCAAACCACTGTCCCGTCCCGCGTTGCGGGGCGGTGTGACCCGGCCGGAGGGCGCTTGCGACCCCCGGCCTTTATCCTGCACGATTTTCGTCCCCTCGGTTCACCCGCTCATTTTGGCTTCCGGGCGATCCCGGTACCTGCGGCACACAGCCCCCCACACCGCGCTTTGTGGTGCGGGAGTGTCTGTTCCTGCCCATGCCGCAATCGCCGCACACAGCGGCCCACAGGCGGTCACGTGCCGGCCTGGGCCGCTGTCGTCCGCTGACGCGCCGCAACGAGCTCCAGCTGATCCAGTTGCCGGTCGTAGTGTTCATCTATCACCTCCTGGATCGGACGGAGCGTGTACAGCAGGTTCCCATTGCGTTTCTGACCAGCCCTGGTGGTGATTTCAGTTGGCTCGGTGGAGATGAGCCCGCGCTCCTCAAGGCACAGTGTGTACTTGCGTACCGTGTTCTCGCTCATACGCACTGCCTGCCCGATGGTCCTGTAGCTGGGCCAGCATTGATGCGTCTTTCGATTTTCGCACCGTTTCAGGAAACTGTAGACCGCCAGCTCGCCGCTGCTCAGACCCAGCAGGAAGATCTCGTTTGGAAGAGAGAAATAGTTTCCGATCCCATACTTCATGTGCCGCCTCCCGTATGCTCCTCCACCCAGCAGATGAACTGTTCTTTCGGCACCACCATCCGGCTGCCGATCTTCAGCACCGGGAAACCATAAGAGGCCCCCATGAAAACGCAATGCGTTTTCATGGGGAGAGGAGGAGCAAGGGAGCAGAGCGTATACCCGGCATATATGCCGGGTGGAGCGGAGTGGACTTTGCGACGACGAGCATCAGCTCGTAGCCGGATGAGGGAGACACCCCCAGCACCTTTGCCACTGTTGCCGCGTTCAGGAACAGCGGCAAGTCCTCATAGCTTTTGTAGCCTGATTCTTTCATGGCCAACACCTCCTTAAGTGTGAGAAGCAAAAAGCCTCTCACTATATACAGGCAATAAGTAGGCCACTTCACAAATGAAAATAGGAACAAATAATACGCCCTCATAATATACAGGCAACAAAACAGAGGAGTGAGCAGGCTCGAAAACAAAATTTAGAGTTCTGCACAGAAGAACATACCTTGAGTGAGTGATTTTGCCGATTCACTATTCCTGTGAATCGTAAAATGCACAGCCGGATCTAAGCGGGGTTCAGAGGGATCAGTGGTGATAAGGCATGCGGACAGTTTAGGGGATTTCAAACTATCACCCTCAGAAAAAAGGCAGGCAGGAGAGCTCGCTCTCCTGCCTGCCTTTTCATTGTTTATACGGCGCAATTCCTGCGCGGGTTACTTTACGATATTCTGGCAGAACCGGGTCAGGATCACCGCCGCCTGCGCCCGGGTGGCGGAGCCGCCGGGCGTCAAAGTGGTATCGCTGGTGCCGGAGACCAGGCCCTCTGCGTTGGCCCAGCGGATGGCCTCCACCGCGTAGGAGCCGACCTGTGCGGCGTCTGCGAACTTGCTCAGGTCCGCCTTGGCTGTGGTGTCGCAGCCCTTGTACTGGGCGTAGCGGTACAGGATGGCCGCCATCTGTTCACGGGTGATGGTGTCATTGGGGCCGAACAGCTCGTCGCTGTATCCAGCCACGATACCGTTCATCCTCGCCCAGTAGACCGCCGTGGCGTAGTAAGCATTGACATCCACGTCCTTGAAGGGATAGCCCCAGATCTCATTTTCGATATTGGGGGAGCCCTCCAGCCGGTAGAGGATCGTCACGATCATGCCGCGGGTGGTGGTCAGATCCGGTTCGAAGGTGCTGGCACTGGTGCCGGCCATGAGGCTGTTCTCGTTGACATACCGCACCGCGTCATAGTACCAGGCGTCCTCCGCCACATCCACAAAGGGATTTGTCCACTGCTTTTCGGGTACAAAGGTCACATCCACGCTCACCTTGCTGTTGGGCATGGTGAAGGTGTACTTGCCATCGCCCCTGTCGGTGACCTTGACCGTGTCGCCGTTCTTGTCGGTGACGGTGACCTTGTCCACCTGATAGCCCTTGTCGGGCTTGGCGGTGATGGTGACCGTGTCGCCCTTTTCCGCACGACTTGGCTTTACTGTGATCGTGCCATGGTCGATATCAGCAGCGGTATCCACTACATAGCTGGGCAAACCACTGCTGCCGCTCCCAGATCCGCCGTGGTCAGGATTGATAGGTGCTGCAGTAACTGTGACCGCACAGGTGGCGGTCTTGTTGCCATCCTCTGTGGTGACGGTGATGGTCGTGGTGCCTGCCTGGATGGCTTTGACATTGCCGCTGGCATCCACTGTGGCTACGGAGGTATTGCCGGAAGACCAGGTAACGTTCTGATTGGTGGCGTTGCTGGGGCTAATAGTGGCTTTCAGCTGGCCCGTGCTGCCTGCCGTCAGGTTCATGCTGGTTTGGTTCAGACTCACGCTGTCGACTTTGACAGCCGGCGCACCTCCGGCCTCGACCGTGACCTTACACTCAGCGGTTTTATCGCCGTCTGCGGTGGTGACGGTGATGGTCGCGGTGCCCGCTTTGTGGGCAGTGACTTTTCCGTTTCCGTCCACCGTAGCTACCTTGGAATTGCTGGAAGACCAAGTAACATTCCTGTTCGTGGCATTGTTTGGCTCAACAGTTGCTGTCAGCTGGCTCGTGCTGCCCTCCGTCAGGGTCAGGCTGGTCTTGTTCAGGCTCACTCCGGTGACAGAAACAAAATCGGCATTGTTGGTCAGCTTCAGCGTGTAGCTTGCGGAGTTGCCGCCGTTGGAGACTGTAATGTTCCATGTGGTAGTACCGGAGGCAAGCTGGGTGGCATGCGAGGCATCCACATCATAATCCTGACCGTCCAGCTTGATCGTTGCGTTCTGGGGGTCCTTGGGCGCGATCTCCAGGATACTGTTGGTCAGGCCGACAGCATCGACCGTATAGGTGTTTGTGCTCGAGTCGAAGACAGCGGTGTGGCCGCCGATGGAGATATGGTCCAGTTCCACGCTACTGTCCGTCAGAATCAGGTCGGAGAACTCCACCCGGACGCCGGCAGCACCGGTGATGCCCGCGAACTCAAAGGTCTGGGTTGCGGCACCCTCTTTTTCCAGCGTCAGCAAACCGTCTGCCTTGGTGTAGCTCTGCTGCTTGGCGATGGGCTGGCCCTGGGCGTCCAGTAGCGTGACGATCAGGTTGCCGCTGGTGGTGCCGCCGAGGTAATTGTACTGCACCTTTGTATTCACAATGGTCTTGCCGTTGGCAACGCTCATGTCGTAGATGACGGTGACCGGCTCATCCCGCTCCTCAGCCAGGCTTCTCAGAGTCAGAGAGGTGGTGTTGTTGGCGGTGAAATACTCGCTGACGCTGTTGTAGGAACCGGTTCGGGCCCGCATGGCCTGATCCTCCACAGGGGCTTCGATCCAGGCCTTGACATAGACCGGGATACCGGTGCTGGGGATCTCCGCCTGTGCGCCGCTTTCCTCCTTCATGTACTCTGCTACAGGCAGCGTGACCTCCGCGCTGTAACCGCCGGCGTCGATGAGGGACAGATCTGCCGTCTCCGTGATGGTATCGATCAGATCCTGCCCATCGGTGCCCTTCAGAATCGTGGTGCAGCTCTGGTCGGCGTAGAAGCCCACCTTGACCTGCCAGTTATCCTTCTCGTCTGCAAGGCTGGCGGCCAGGCGGTTGTGCAGGGCATAGCGCAGGGTGCGTACGCCGTCGGCCTGTTTGACGGTCTCCACTTTGGAGATACCCACGTCGGGGATGTCCAGATAGAGAGTGCCGGGCAGTTCCACGGTCACACCATTCTTGAAGGTTGCCTTGATGGTGTAATTCGCGTTCTCAATGGCCTCCCCCGTGGGGAACTTGGCCGTCACGGTGACGTCCCGGTTGGGCATCAGGTTCAGAGAAGTGTCGCCGCTGGTATAGACGCTCTCATTTTCCGAGATGATCTCCAGCTTGGTAATGGCGTCCATGCCGGTGTTGCGGATGGTGAACTGGACGTCGATGTCGCTGTTGGTGTAGAGCTCCTCATATGCCAGCATCACCGCCGACTCCTGGATCTGGTTGGTGAACTTCTCCGTGGCGGTATACATTCCGCTGACGGGGTTGGCCACAGTGATGGTCGCAGTCTCATCGTTCTCACCGTCGGAAATAGTCACCTCACGCTCTGTAGTCTCACTGTAATTAGTACCCAGGATGACTGACCTGATCTCGTACGTGCTCGTATCGTTGACATAAGCGTCGAAGTGGTCGATGAGGGTGCCCTCCTGCATCTCCGCAACTTCCACAGTGCCGGACAGGGTGTAGGAATCGCCGTCCTCCACGAACTTGACCGCCTTGAGCACATCGTGGCCCACGTTAGTGGAGCTGGCAGATACCGCACCTGCAAGGGAGTCGTAAGTGGTCTCGTCGGTCTCGCCGCTGACAGAGTCCACCCACAGGATGGCGAGGTCGCCGATGTCCTGGGTGTTCTTTGCGAAGCGGAAGTTGGAGCCGATTGTGTCGCCGGCACCGCCGGCAGCCACGCTCAGGGACTCGGGCATATTCTCATAAAGTTTGCCGTCCGTGTCCATAACGGACAGCCGGATATCGGACTCAGTCTCGCCGTTCGGGTCGTCGGTGATGGCTCGCTCAGTGTGCCAGGCCACCACGAACCGCTCCTCGCCGTCCCCAAACTCCGCAGTAGTGATCTGGGGATTTTCGTCCAGATTGTTGTCAGAAGTCAGGCGGAAGGTGCGCACCAGGTCTTCGCTCTGGGTATCATCCGCACCGTATGTTCCGTCCACGGCGGGGATAATGGCCACAACGGTCTCCCAGTCGGTGGTGTTCTCGGTGGTGGAATTGGTATCCAGGGTATAGACCACAGCGGCGGTACCGTCCTCCAGCATGGCCATCTCCAGGCCCTTGACAGAGGCCGTGGAGCCGGTGCCGTCATACAGGGTCTGGGCGGCGACGTATTCATTCCCGAACACATCTTCATCCCGTATCCACTGGCCGTTCTCGCAGACGGCATACCGGATGGCGTCCTGCTGGTCAAAGTTGGTCAGATTGGAGGCGTCGGAGGATTTGACCTCACGCCATGCCACAATGATGCGATTGCCGCTGGCGGCCACCACGGGGGCCAGGTCGGGGGTGCTGTTGTCGGTGAGCTGCTCCAGCGTCCAGTCGCTGCCGCCCGTGGAAGTGGCGGCCATGATCTCGGTGGAATTTATCTGGAGCATCTGCTGACCATCGTCCAGGGCAGTTCCGGGGACCACATTTTCGGTGATGTCCTCTGTCTGCCGGACCCACACGGCGGCGTAACTGCCGTCAGAGCCGGCCACCTTCACATTGCTGTCGCCGTAGCCGGTGGACACTTCATCATTGCTGTCGAAGCGCTCTCCCTGCTGGAATTGACCATTGCTCTTAGTGGACACGGCCACACGAGTGTTGCGGATGTCCAACGCACTCTCCGGGTCGTTGTCCTCCCGGTCGCTGAGATAGAACATGACTTCACCGTCGTCGGACAGCACCGGGTTGGCGTAGGAGTAGGCCCCGATCTGGAGGGTCTCCGCCAGTGTGGCGTTCTGATCCTTGTCCAGGCTGAACAGCCCGATGGAGGGCCGTCCGCCCAGCCACTCCTGCTCGGCGGTGTCCACATAGTCCCGGCGTTCCAGTTGCGCCCCCAGGTCCACGGCGTATATCACCTGGCCGTTGGGCATGGCCATACGGGTGACGGGCTTGCCGTTGATGGTCTTATTGGCTTTCCAGATCTCCTCGATGGTCCTCCACCCCGGATCATCGGACTCCGACTCAAAGCCGATGGAGCAGAAGATCTTTTCATAGCTGATGAACAGGAATTTGAATACGAACTCAATGCCGGTGGAGCCGCTGACAGACAGGTTGGAGCCCTGTATAACGTCGTCCGTCCGGCTGCTGACCGGCCCCACGGCGCTGATATTCGAGCTTTCCTCCAGATAACCGCGGTTGAGCCATTTGTACTGCATATCCAAATTCAGCTGGCCGAACACACCGATCTTAAAGGCCACCACTGAGACGTCGAAGCCCACGCCCGCGAAGGCTCTGATATAGAAGTACATCCGCAGGTTGGTAAGATAATCGCTACCGGTGGCGTCGGTATAACTGGCACTGGCCAGGGCGGTGTTGAAGGCGCTCTGGTCGCCGGCGTTCTTCAGACCGTCCATGCCGGAGGTCACCTCGTAATAGTTACCCTGCTGCATGTCCATGCGGACCTCCAGCGCGCCGCCCAGGTTGACGCTGGCGGTGATGGGAACGATGCCCACGACGGCGTTGAAGTTCCAGTTGAAGTTCAGGCCAGCGCCTACGTTAAAGCCGCCGCTGATGGGCTGGCACTCCCACTTGCCGCTGCTGCTGTTGTAGGAGATATTCGCCTCCATGTAGCCGCCCAGCGCCATGCTGGTCCCCATGAGGCCCTTTCCGGCGGCGGCCTGCTGGGCCTCCTCCTTGGCGGCGCTCAGGTATTTGCCCTTGACCATGCTGTAGACGTCCATGGGGCCGGGAAGGGCTTCCAGCTCCTGGTTCTTGCCGGTGGAGGCGTCCCCGTGGACGAAGGTCATGTTGTCCGGGTCGTCATACTCGGGATAGACGCCGGGCTCCAGATCGCCCATGTTCACGCCGAACAGGGCGCGGAACACGGTGGGGTCGCTGGTGGCGTACAGGCGCACGGCGAACTTGTCCTTCTCGGGGTCGTAGCCGGCATCGTCACTGAGCAGATCCATGCCGCCCTCGATCATGATATCGCCGTCACCCATATCACCAACGTCTCCGCTGGCATCCACGGTCATTCCGCTCTTGACGTCGGCCAGGGCTCCGGTCAGGGCATTGGAGGCCTCCGCCTCCGGTACGCCGATCATATTGACCATCTGGAAGGGCAGGCTGATGGTGCGGCTGGCGGTGGTCCCGTCCTCGCTGAGGACGGCCCGCATCCCGCGGCTCTCGCCCGCGGCCATGCCCCACTCCTCCATGCTATCCTTGTCCATGGTCATCCGGTTCTCGGTGAAGGCCAGATCCGTGAAGGGATATGTGGTTGTCTCGCTGGTCTGACATTCCGGGGTCTTGCCGGTGGCGTCCTGGAGCATCACGGTGTTAGCCCGCCCCAGGTCCTTGGCGTGCTCGTCGCCCCACCACATGATGGAGGTGGTGACATAGGCGGTGGGGAAGGTATCACTGGGGCCCACGTTGCCGGTGTTCCCGCGGATGTCGGCCACGCTGGCGTATTTCTTGGGGCTGTAGCTCAGGGTCTGCTGGGCGATATAGGGCTGCTTCTGCCCGCTCTCATTCTTCTCCCAGGCCACGATGCTGTCGCCGGAGATCGCCACATCGTCCAGGTTCAGGTTGGCGTCCACCCGCAGCATGATTGGATAATATTCCGCACCAGTCCCGTCGCCGTACTCCAGCTGGAACAGGTAGTAGAGCGCCTCGCCCGCCTGGACCTCCTTCTGGTTGTCAGCGGTCTTGAACTTTCCAAGATCCATGTTCACCAGCAGGCGGCCCTCGTCATTGGTGCTGACCGTTTGAGGTGTGTTGCCGGGCTTCCACTGGCTTGGATCCTTCTCACCCTGCAGGCCAAACTGCACCGCAGAATTTCTGTCGCCCGTGCAGTACTCGCCGCCCCGGTACACGCCGCCCCGGAAGGTGACCTGCCCCTCATAGGGCGTGCCGTCCGAGTTTTTTAGATAAATTTCCGCCTGGGCCGCCCGGCGCAGCTGGAGGGTGTTCACCGGGTAGAGCTGCAGCTTGGTGGAGTCGGCCTCGGAGGACACCAGGCTCTGGCTGCGGATGACGCCCAGGAAGATAACGTCCTCGTCATCCCCATCATCCGCCACGGAATTGCAGTAGATGTCCCCGGCGATGCCGTGGGGCGCATAGATGGCAGCCTCGCCTTTGTCGTTGGTGGTCAGGGTGTATTCCTCGGTGGCGGTTTTGGCGGCGCTGGTGTACACCTGATAGGTCAGGGTGGTCTCCGTCTTGGGGTAGCACTGGAACAGGTAGAGCTGATCCCGCAAGGTTTCCACATCCACCGTCAGGCTGTCCGAGATCTCCGGCAGCTTGCCGTGGGTGGCGGTGACGGTGGTTTCGCCGTCCTTCAGGCCGGAGAGGACGAAGTCGGTGGAGGGGCGGTAGGTGGTGTAGGAGAAGTTCTCGATGTTCTCATACAGAGTGCCCTGCCGGTAGTTGACGGAGGCCACCGAGCTGTCGTTGGAGGCCCAGGCGATCTGGTCAGCCAGCTCCGCCCAGGCATACTGGCCGTAGTTGATGGAGATGACGTTTCTCAGGGCGATGTCCCGCTGGAGGGCCACGATGGCGTTGGAGCCGTTCTCTCCGCCGTCGCCCCACAGGGTCTTGATTTTTTCCACGTTGGACATGGTGTAGCTGCCGCCGGTGTTCTCGTCGTGGTCCAGCAGGATCTCCAGGATGTCCTCCGAGTAGACATAGAGCACATAGCTGTCATAGGCCCAGGCGGCGTCGGCGGCGTTCTGGACCTTAACGGTGACGGTATAGGCGTCCCGGTAGCTGGCGGGGTCGCCGGTCTCCGGCGTCACAGCAGGGACATTCAGGGTGTAGGAATAGGTATTTCCATCCTGCGTCACCCCGCCCGTCAGGTCGGTTTCCGAGATGGTCTTTTCGCCACCGGCGATGTACAGTTCAAACTGTCCGCCGCCGTTCTTTACATCCAGGTTGTCTGCCGTCCAGCTGAGAGTGATGTCCTTGCCGTTCCCGCCGCCATCGGTCTGGTACAGGCCGCCTGCGGGCTGGTCCAGTTTGACGGACGCGGGCGGTGAGAGCAGCGTGATGTAGGCAATGGCAGGCTCCTCGCCCTCCCCCATCTCCGGTACACCATTCTCGTTGATATAGGTGCCGAGCCGCTTTTCCTGATATTCCGCAGAGATACAGGCAACGATCAGCCCCGTTCTTTCCTCATTGTAGAATGTATCCAGCCCTTCATCCCACGGAATGGTAAAGGCGGAGAGGATGGGGTTCTTCTCATCGGTCGTCACCGTCCACTCCTTGACAACCGCTACCGTTGGATCTGCATCCTCTAAATTGAGCGTACCCAGCTGCACTGTGAAGGTGGTGGGAACAAAGGCTCCGTCCTCCCCAGCGTTCTGGTTCAGGGCGCAAATGTTGCTGCTCCAGTAGATCCGGGCGTCATTCCCCTCACGGACGGAGATGTTTCTGCCGCTTTCGGGAATCTGGAGAAAAGCGTTCCCTGTCCCGCCTCCCCAGTTTTCACAATGGAGGGTGACGCTTCCAAGCAGCGCATCCTCCATATCGCCGTTGAGGGCCACCAGTCTGGCATTGGCATATCCTGTTTCCCCGGTGAGCATAAAGCTGGTGCTGCCGTCCTCGTTGAGTACTACCGTGACGGGGCCGGAGTATTCCCATGCAAAGTGAAATTGATTGTCGATCCCCTCCGGCTTGTTGTCCTCCGGGTACGCGGTGACCTTAGTGACGTCGCCCCAGGTGAAGTCGCCTTCCTTCAGGGTGAAGGACAGCGTCATCTCCCAATCCGCCATTTCCGCCAAGTCAAAATAGACTGTGCCGCTTGTCTGTTCCTCGCGCTCTCCAGTCTTGCTGTTCGTGCGGGTAAGCTTGATGCCGCCGTCAAAGGCACCCACCGGCTTGGAGCCGTCCAGGGTGTACTCCCGACCCCAGCCGATCATCACATAGCCGTCCAGCAGGAAGTCCACCTGACCGGTGAACTCCTCCACAGAGGTATTATAGGGCAGGGTGATCTCCGCCACCAGCGCCGTGGGGTTTTGGGGGTCGTTCACCCGGAAGTCATACTGGGTGTCCCCCGTCTGGCTGAGCACTGCCTTGAGGGCGGGCAGGATGCCGGTGGTCAGGTCCGTCACCTCATTCAACACCCAGTTGTCATAGGGCTTTCCAGTCAGGGGCAGGGTGATGGTCAGCACGGGCTTCTGCCCCTGCTGCTCCTGGCGCACCGCCAGCGTGGGCGCCCCAAAGGCCAGTTCCCGGTCCAGAGATTCCAGTGTCACGCCGGTCAGGTCGTCGGTCCCCCGGGAGATGGTCAACTCCAGCTTGTTGGCGCCCTCCAGCTGGCAGGTGGGTTCATCCCCCACGAAGTTGGCGGCAGTGACGGAGATGGCCCCGCCGCTGGTCTCGGTCACGGGATAGAGGAAGGTGCAGCTCTCGCCGGTGGTTTCCACCTCCTCTGGGGTCAGTGTTTGATCGTCGTTCACCGTGATGGTCATGTCCTCGGTGATCTTCACGGGGTAATCGAAGGTAGCCACGATGGGCACCTGCTGTCCGGCGTAGTAGGTGCCCGCCGGGGCGGAGAAAGAGACGGTGGTCTCCTTGGTGGTCTCCTGCATGTAGTAGGATGCGCGATATTCGAGGTATGGATCAAAAGCGAATGAGGTTTCGCTGCCACTGCTGGTCTGATACCGGCGGTAATATCCGGACATATTCATTTCCATCGTGTGCTCGGGGATCTCATCACCCTCCTCATAATCCAGATTTTCGCTTTGTGTGGGGAAAGCCTCTAACCCGATAGAAGGAAGCAAGTAAGTCTCTTCTACGACCCAATCAGTAAAGTTGTCGTCCGCCTGGAGCACTTCATCATCGATCTTTAATTCATAGGAGAATGGCCGCTCCTCGGCGATCGGGCGCGAGGAACCGGGGTCAAAAAACCACCCTAAAGCACCAACTGTGTACTGAAAATTGCCGGCAATCAAACTACCGCCGCCGCTTTCAAATATGCGTAAATAGTTTCCGGAGGACATCCCTTCAAGAGAAAGCGTTTCTTTATCCGCAAGAAACATGGGGTTGCCGCCATCCCGGATCCGGTCCCGCATTTCCTCATCTCCGCCTGCGACGACCCAATCAGTCTCAACACCATGCTCTCGTCTCTCATAGCTGAGCGTTTTCGAGACACGGGAATAGTATTTGAAATAGTCGTCGCTATCTACCGTCACGGTCTGCTCCCAGCGGGTGGAGCCGTCAGAGAGAAGGGCGTTTTTCAGGTCATAGAGCTGCACCAGGAAGGTTCCCGTGCCCTGGACGCGCTCTGGGGTCTCGCCCACATGGACGGTCAGGGTCTTGCTCTCGCCGGGGTACATGGTAACGGTCTCCTCGCCGTCAATGTCGGCGGTCACGCTGCCGTCCACTGTCCGCCAGGAGAAGGTGATCTCCTGATCTGCGGCGGACCGGGAGGCCTCCACGGTGACGGTATACTCGCCGTTTTCTTCGGCGGTGGCCGCCCCAGTGACGGTCAGCCGCACGTCGTGGTCCACCCCGGCGGGGCCCACGCCCTCCAGGGCATCGGCGGCCAGCATCACCATATCCCCGTTGGCCCAGGCCTCCGCCAAGTCGTAGAAGTTGTCGATCTGCTCGTCGGTCAGGTCCTGCTCGGTGAAGTAGGTGGCCTTGAGATAGGCCAGATACCGCTCGATCTCCACGACGGTCTTGAGGTCGGCCAGGGTGAGATAGTCGCCGTCCACCTCCACCACTTTGGTAAGGTCGGTGGCCGGGTCGTCCAGGATAGCCTCGATCTCATCCAGGGTGTATGCCTGCCCGTCCATGATGATCTTCTCGTCGGTGACGATGTTGCCGTCCTCGTCGATCAGGCCATACTGCTTCAAAATGGCCAGATACGCCTCGGCGTCGTCGCCGTAGACCTCCTCCAGCGCAGCCAGCAGGGCGGTGCGCTGCACACCGCTCATGTCCAGCAGGTCGCCAACTGCGGCATAGGCCACCGTGGGCAGCATGGTGACCAGCATCACGGCAGTGAGCAGCCCCGCGATCCATCGTTTCCAGTTCTTTCTCATAGAAACTCTCCCTTCGCTTTGCAGGAGGATCTTTGCACGGGATGGTCCTCATCCCGTGCAAGGGGGTGACCCCCTTGCAATTCTTCTCTGTACGCCAGTCCTTTAGTCCGGTGCACAGTTCCTTACGCCTATCACTATACCGAAACATTTTGCTGTTTCAATAGGGATTGCAAACATGGTCAATTTTCCTGCAAACTTGGTAAGCCCGTACCCTTGACGGAAGGAAGATTCCCCGTTACTCTTAGAATAGGAAACACGTTAGATGGGAGGGCGGGCTGAATGAGACGTTGGATCATACGGGGCGCGGCGGCGTTTATGGTTCTGCTCCTGTGCGGATTTTTCGCTGCGGCGCTGCTGTTCTTTACCCAGCCCATGACGGAACAGACCTTTGACCTGTCCGTAGAAACCGTCCAGTGGGAGGTCTATATCCAGGAGGGGCAACAGCGAACAGACCTGCTGCCCGATGGGGACATCGGCTACACGGGTCTTTCCGCGCCGGGGCAGACCTTTTACTTTTCCCGGATTTTGACCGAGGAGGTGGAAAGCCCCGTTTTATATCTGGACACGGTCAACCGCAGCGTGGCGGTGTTCCTGGATGGGGAGCGCCTCTACACGGACTGTCCGGAGCAATCCGGCGGGGTGGGAGAGCTGACGCTGCCCATGCTGGGCTGGGACCGGCTGGAGCCGGTGGAGATCACCCTGCCCCCGGACTATCTGGGTAAAACCCTGACCATTGCCCAGTCCACCGGCCTGGGGGAAAAGCAGATCCCGGAGATGGAGCCTACCGTTTACCCCTGCACGGTGACGCTGAGCTGCGGATATGCCTATGAGAGCGGCATCGTGGCAGAGAGCTTCCGGACTGCCATCCCTGCGGCCCTCTGCTTTGTGCTGGGGCTTCTGCTCTCCACTGCGTTTTTGTGGCAGAGCTTCCGGGGTCGTTGGGACATTGGCCTTTTCATATTCTCTTTGGCCGCCTTTTTCCTCATGCTGGTCCCTCTGGGGGCCGCCAGCTTTTTCGGTCACTATCTCCCATACCCGGAAGTGGATCTGAACGCTCTGAGCCGCGCCCTGTGCCTGACCTCTCTGCTGCTCTTTCTGGGGAGCCGGGGCAACGGGCGGCTGCGCTGGATTCTGTGGGGGACAGCGGCTCTCCACGGTCTGACCGCACTGCTGGGCCGGGCCTCTGCCACTTCTCTGCTGACAGTGGTATCGGAGTATCTGGGGCTTCTGGGCCTGCTGGCCGCTGCGGTCCTCTCCCTGGTTTGGAGAAAGCGGGGGAACGGCTTCTACTGGCTGTTCTCCCCGTTGCTCCTGGCGGTCCTGGGAATGGGGCTGGCTGTATGCGGTGTCCATGCTGCGGCCGATCCCACATGGGGGCGTGAGCTGATGATTCATCTCCGGACCGGCTTCCAAAATGGCCTGCCCCGCTTCCTGCTGTGGTCGTGGTCCGCACTGACCATGGCTGCCGGCATCCTGGCCGCCTTCATTGACCTGTTCCGGCGGGAATCCCAGCGCCGCACCGAGGAGCGGCTTCTCCTTCAACGTGGGGAACTGATTCGGGAAAACTATGAAAATCTTCGGAAGCACAATGAGGAGATCCAGACTCTTCGCCACGACCTGCGGCATCATGTCACCGCCCTCCAGGGCCTGTGCCGGGAGGGAGATATGGGGGAGATCCAGAAGTATCTGGAGTCCCTGTCCCAGCGGCCCGAGCTGAACCGAAGCAATGGCTACACCGTCCACCCGGCGGTGGACACCGTTCTGACAGCCATGCTGGCCCGGGGCGCGGAGACAGGCGTCCGCGCCGAGGTACGGGTGGAGCTGCCGCCTGAACTCCACATACCCAACAGCGACCTTTGCCCCCTGCTGATGAACCTGCTGGAAAACGCGCTGGAAGCCAACGAAAAAGCCCCCGAGGGGGCGGAGAAGTGGCTCCGGGTGACCATGCACCTCCGGGGTGAATACCTGTATGTGGGAGTAGAAAACGCCCGGTTCGCCCCGGTGAACTTCGACCCGGAAGAGGGGCTATATAACTCAACCAAGCCCGGCACACTCCACGGTATGGGACTCAAGTCCGCACGGGCCACCGCCCGGAAGTATCACAGTGAGTTGGTCCTGAAAGCCATCGAAGACTCCTTTTCCGCCAGCACCGCTCTGCTGCTCCCCAAAACGGAAGCATAGAAAAACTCCGCTGTTTCCAACAGGAAGCAGCGGAGTTTCTATTTCAGGGATTCCACATAGCGGGCCATGAAGTCTTGGTAATACCGGCGGCTGACGGGGATGGCTTCCCCTGTGTCCAGGGTAAGGGCGTCCCGCTCTACCCGCGCCACATGGGCCAGATTGACCAGATAGCTGAAATGGCTCAGGCAAAAGCCCTGCTTCTGGAATTCCTCTTTTAATTTGGAGAGAGGAACGGTGTATTCGATCCGCTCCTCTCTGGTATGGACCGCGGTCTTTCGCCCGGCGGTCTCCAGATAGGCGATCTCGTCCAGGGGGACGGTCCGACCGCCCACACGCAGCACCGGGCGCTTTTTCCGGTCCTGCCGCCGCTGCCAGTCCCAGTCCAGGGCAGCAGCCAGCCGCCCCTCGTCCACCGGCTTGAGCAGGTATTCCAGCGGGTAGGTGGGGAAGCTGTCCAGCGCGAAACCGGGGTGGTCTGTGATGTAGATGATGGAGGCGCTGACCTTATGTTCCCGCAGGAAGCGGGCCAGCTCCACACCATTATCCCCGTCCAGCTGAATGTCCAGCAGCAGGAGCTGATAGGCGTCCGGGTCCGCGGTCAGCCGCTTCATCAGCGGCGCGGCGGTGTGGAATACCTCCACGTCATAGTCCCGTCCCTGGGAACGTCCTTTTCCCTCCAGCACATGACAGGCGGCTGTTTTATTTTGCTCCGCGGTGCGCGGGTCATCTTCGCAAACGGCGATGCGGTACATGAGCTCACCTCTGGGTATGTGGATTTTCACCGTCATTATACCATGCCTGTTTCCCCATGACCAGCTATGTGGGACGTCTTTTTCATACTTGAGGCAGTTCCGATCGTTTTTGTTTTATGTTCCGCAAATTCTGATTCGTGGGTTGAGGCAAAATGGAGCCGAGTGCTCTGAATATGAGGCGCCAATGTGGACATCTGAAAACGCAAACATCCCTGCCCTTTATCGTTTCCATGCGGTACTTGTAAAAGGCATGGGGGGTGTTTTGACCACAGTTTTAGCCACAGTGTGGTGTGGAACACATGGAAACAGCACCTCTAAAGAGTGACGGAAAGCAAATAAACCAGAGCAGAAACGTCAGAAAATAAACCGAAATTATACAAAAAACTTTTCTTCAACTCTTTGGGAGCAGGATGCTCCCCTTTCAAGCCAGAAAATACCGTGTACGCAATCCCTTGATACGCCTGCGATACAGGCACTTCCTCCGCAAGTCGAGGTGGTCAAAAAAACCGCCTGACCACATGTTTGACCACATCTGGTGCAAAACTCAATAACCAAAAATCCGGGATTAGCGCAGTTGGTAGCGCGCTTGCTTTGGGAGCAAGATGTCGGGAGTTCGAGTCTCCCATCTCGGACCAGCAAAAGCAGGTTGTTTTATCAAAAACAACCTGCTTTTGCAACTTTTTACCATATTTACCCCACCATTACCTCCCCAGCACATTAACAATCTCCCCCGATTATCTTAGTCAGGAAGACTCCTTTTTTAATGTCGAACGCGCGGCTTGACCGTGTGCCCTTGCACCATACGATACAACAAAAACTCATACAGCCTCCGGTTGGAACCAACCGGAGGCTGCTTTTTCTATATCGTGGAATACCGAATTGAAACTTGTTTATCCGATATGCTATAAACAAGTTGCGGCTTGTGCAGAACCAAAAGCGTGTAGTAACTTGTCATACGGCAAGCTCTTTGGAAAAATGTCTTGACGTATGACAAGTGGTATTATACAATGACAGCGAGGTGAATCGCTTATGCAAATGACGAAAGAAAAACAGGATCTGACCTATCTTTCTTGGTCGGTCTATCGCAATTCTTCCGGAACTGCCGGTTCTTTTCTGAAAGCATACTCCGAACTCGGTGGAACGAAGACCTATTACAAACTCTCAAACTTTGATAAGGCTCGTGGTGTCATTGGGCATGAGTGCGTGAACGAGCTGATCGTTGACCGGCTGCTAACCATACTGGGGATTCCTCATCTGTCCTATCAGCTGATCCATGCGGATGTTTCGGTGGATGGCAGAACCCATGAGGTTTATCTCTGCGCCTCGGAAGATTTCAAAGCGAAGAGCGAGTCCAAGACCGCTTTGGATGCCTATAAGGAACTGGAGGCTTTGCCGGATGAATCCGCCTTGGATTTCTGCATCCGTATGGGGTGGGAAGACTATGTTTATCAGATGCTGATCGTAGACTATCTGATCCTGAACCGAGATCGCCACGGTGCCAATATTGAGGTACTGCGCAACAGCCGCAAGAAGACGATCCGTCTGGCTCCCCTGTTTGACCACGGCCTCTCTTTGCTTTGCAGCTGCCTGGATGATGTTGCCGTGGCAAAATTCGATGTGATGGCCGACAAGCCCTGCAACAACTTTATCGGCTCAAAGTCCACATGGGATAACCTGCGTATCATTCCGAAGGATAAAATGCCGAAGCTGACACCGCTGCACGAGAGCGACAGACAGGTTCTACTGGAAGGACTGGACGGCGTAATCTCTCAGACGCTTCAGGACAAGATATGGGAAATGATCTGGAAAAGGTGGTGCGCATATGAAGATTTTTGCCATTCGAGATGAATCGGCGCAGGAGCAGAAGGATCTGGCGTACCTCCTGTACTACGAGCAGGAAAAGCGGTTCTATATTGAGCTGCCGGAGAACGCAGACGCATGGGAGACGCCGTTGCTGCTGGACTCCTTTGTGAAGCGTGGGGAAACCACAGTCAATTCCTATTGGAGCAAAATCTGGGTGGAGCAGCGGATCGTTCCGACCGACCGCCAGAACATCGGCGAGATCTTGCGCGACAATCATCTGAAGGAATACGATGAGTACGAGCTATTGATGCTGGCAATGGGGCGATGCGCGCAGGACGATTACTACCTCGTTTCCATTGATGAGAAGGAGCTTCCGGAAGAAATTACGAAGCGCTTCTCCAAGAGAATTGAAGATGTGCTGCCGCTGGAGGATCATTGCCTGCTGGTGTTTTTCCGGGATGGTGCGGTGAAGAAGTGCGATTTGCAGAAGCACTTTGAAAAGACGAAGGCGTTTCAGATCCTTCTCAAGAAGCCGGACTATTTTCAGCATGTGCAGATGCAGACGGGCGGATACGGCGTTGCGTGGGATGTGAACATGACCGTTTCGGATGCGATGCTCTACCGGATCGGCAAAAGTGTTCCTCTGACGGCGGCTGATTTCCGGAACTTTGCCGCCCATAGAGTCATCAACGCGGCAGAAGCGGCGGAGATCTTGGGCTGCTCCCGGCAGAACATCATTGACCTGACAAAACGCGGAAAGCTCCATCCGATCAAAGCGTCGGAAAAGAGTACGCTGTACCTCAAAAGTGAGATCCTGAAACGGAATTGGCAGTGATTATGAGTTATCTCTCTTTATCATGCGTATAACCGCAAATATGGCTCTCATTTTCTCCCCAGCATTGCCGCTACCATCTCGTAGTGCTTCTTCACGGTATTTCTTGCCAGTCCGGTTCGTTTGGCGAGGGTCGAGAACTCCGTGACCTCCGGGTGGAGGCGCATATAGTCCCACAGCTTGCGCTGTTTCTTGGTCAGCTTTTCTGGCGGGGCGATGCCCGCAAGCTGCTCCTTGAGATTTTTGCGTTCCTCGTTCATCTCTGCGATCAGTGCTTTCAGCTTTTCCTCGCACTCCTCGCGGGTGTGGGCATAGACGTTGCGGGAATGTTGTGTTCCATCCGGCCATATGGGAGAATATCGTCCTTCCCACAGGTGGTCATTGAGTTCGCTGACGCAGCCGGTACCCGGTTTCCTTTTCTTCCCCACATAGGGCTGGAAATCCACGATGCCTTTCCGCTCCGGTTCCGTTTCTTCCCGTGGTTCTGCCTTGCCGATGCTCCGGTCGATGCTGGCAGCGGCCGCGCGCTGCATATCGCCGGTGATGTGGGTGTAGATGTCCAGCGTTGTCACCGCCGACACATGCCCCAGCATGGCGGAGAGGGTCTTTACGTCCATTCCGTTCTCCAGCGCCAGCGTTGCGAAGGTGTGCCGCAGATCATGAAATCTGACACGCTTGCAGTCTGCCCGCTCCAGTATCGTCTGAAGCCGCCTGCGCGCCACGCCGGGCGTGATCGGTCGGTCCGCCTTCACCGGGGACGGAAACATCCAGCGGGAGTCCACCTTCTTGTGGTATTCCCGCAGCACGGCCAGCACCGCAGGCGGCAGCACCAGCTTTCGGACAGATGCCTTGGTTTTGGGCGGGATGATCTGCAATTCGCCGTTTACCGTGTACGCCTGTTTGTTGACGGTCAGCACGCCGGTTTCAAAGTTCAGATCCTCCCATTGAAGCGCTATCAATTCACCCCGCCGCAGGCCGGTGCAGAGATCCAGCAGGAACAGTTCGTAGTACCCGTCCGCCTGCGCCTGAATGAGAAATTTCTGCAATTCCTCCCGATCCAGCACCTGCATCTCCTTTGCCTTTTTCGGCGGCAGCTTGCAGCCGATGGCGGGGTTTGTCCGGAGCAGGTCATCCCGCACGGCCCGTTCCAAGGCGGAGCGGCAGACCGCGTGGCACATCCGCACCATGCGGTCGGAAAGGCCCGCGCCGTATTGCTCCGTCAGACGCTTGCGGCCGCTCTTTTTCAGCCGCCCGTAGAATTGCTGCAAGTCATTCTGCGACAATTTGTTCAGCGGGATCTTCCCGATTTCCGGCAGGACATGGTTGTGGATGACATTTTCGTAGTTGTTCTGCGTGGAGGCGCGGAGCGTCGGCTTGCTGTGGGTTTCATACCAGTAGCACAGCCAGTCTCCGAACAGCATATCCGGTTTGACCTTTCGGTCATTCCGCCCTACCATGCTTTCGGTGAGCTGCCGCAGTTTCTCCTGACATTCCCGCTTTGTTTTGGCGAGAACATTCTTCGTTTTGGGAAGGCCATTGTCATCATAGCCGATGACAACGCGGCCCTCCCACCGGCCGTCGCCGCGCTGTCTTACGGTGCCGGTTCCGCTTTTCCGTTTCTTTGCCAAGGTCTCAGCCCCTTTCCGAGCAAGTCTTCCATGAAGCCGCCAACGATACCGCTGGCAGCTTTTTGCATATCCGGTGTGACGTGGGTGTAGGTGTCCAGCGTGAAGCTGGCGTTGGTATGCCCCAGAATCCCAGACAGGGTTTTGGCGTCCACACCGCTGGCGATGGCGTGGGTGGCGAAGGTGTGGCGCAGATCATGGAAGCGGATGTCCGGCAGTCCCGCTTTGTGTAAGATCGCTTTCATGTGCGTGTAGGCGCAGTTTGGAGACAGCGGCAGTTCCGGTCGGACAGGGTCTGGGAAGATCCATTGCGTGATCGCATTCTCTTTTCGGCGGCGCAAAATTTCCGCCGTGCTGCGGGGCAGGATGATGGTGCGCTCACCGCTGCGGGTCTTGGTCTTGCCCAGCATATCGACCCCCAGCTTTCGGCTATGAAGGGTGCGGCGCACTTGCAGGACGCCGTTCCGCGCGTCAAAGTCCTGCCACATGAGTCCGCAGATCTCGCCCCGCCGCAGGCCCGTGGTCAGCTCCACGTAGAAGAAGTCACCCCATATCTTGTCTTCCCGCACGGTGTCCAGAAAGGTGTCCAGTTCTCTGTCGGTCAAGACACGTTTCGGCGCATGGCTTGCCTTTGGCACCGTCGCGCCCACGGTGGGATTCTTGGCGATGATATGCGCATGGAGGGCGTCCTCCATCGCCTGATGGAAGATGGCGTGGAGGCGGTTGATGGTGGTATCCGACAGTGCGGAACCAAACCTCGGATGCTCCCTGACCCGCCCGTTCTCTTTCAGCCTGCGGTAGAGCTTCTGCACATCCTGCGATGTCACCAGCGACACCTGCTTGCCGCCGAGCTGCGGCTTGATGTAGTTTTCAATACAGCTTCGATACCCCGCAAGGGTGCCGGGGCGGACGGTATTCTCTTTATAGTCTGTCAGCCAACGGTCCAGCCACTCGCCCAAGGTCATCCGGCTGTCCTCGGTCAGTTCCACATCCTGATAGCGTTCGATGTTTTGATGGAGCTTTTCCGTCAGTTCTTTTTGTGTATGAGCATAGGCGTGCTGGAAGATGGGCGTACCGTTTTTCTTGTGGCCCACCACGATACGGCCCTCCCAGCGGCCGTCCTCCCGCTTACGCACCATGCCGTCACCGGACGGTCTTCGTTTCGCCATTTAGTCCTCCTGTTCCGCCGAATAGCAGATGTGTTCTTCTTCCTCCCGTTCGAAGGAATAGAGCCCATCTGCCTCCAACTCTTTCGCCATGCCCCACGCCAGCTTGAAGCCCGCCGTGAAGCTCATCAGCTTGGCTTCAACCAGCAATGTGTTTTGTGCGTCCAACAGCCGCAGCAGTTTCTTCCGCCCCACGGCGTCCATGTCCCGCCGCAGTTCCTCATGGGCACGTTCGATCTGGGTGTCCAGTTCTGGATGCGACTGACGGTCGAAACGCTTTTGCAGGGCTTTCATGTAGTCATACATTGCGGCACCTCCTTTTTGGCAACCACAACACATACCACAACTCCGCTCACAAAGCTACTGTTTTCCGAAATGTTTCTTTGACTATTGCGGCGCAAAAACTGAACACCTCGACTCGCTTTACATATGGAATTTCATTGAAAATCCCTGTTGCTGTTCCAACTCATGGTCATCCGGCTTGTGACCGAGGGCGACGCGCTTTTGCCGCAGCTGCGCCAGCCGCTTGCGGTCGATTTGGACACCGTTGGCAGCGGGAGCCGGGGCGTTGTCCCGAAAGATATTGCCCATGTGGTAGAGCAGCCGGGTGGCTGACAACAGGACGGAGGGCGGCTCCTGTTCGCCGCGCTCCATGCGTTTCATGAAAAATTCCGCGTAAGTGTGGCCGTTATCCCGCGCCGCCGCGAACCATTCGTAGGCGGCGTCCGTGTCCTTCGGAACGCCTTCGCCCATGAGGGTCAGCTTTCCCAACAGATACTGTGCGTAGGCGTTTCCATCGTTCGCGGCCTGCCGCAGGTATTCCGCCGCAGCCGAAGTGTCTTTTGACACATTTTTGCCGCTGAGATATTCCTTTCCCAGCCGGTAGGCGGCGTAGTCGTTGCCGTTGTCCGCAGAGCGTTTCAGCCAATAGATGCCCTTGGCAGAATCGTGAATGTCGGTATCGTCGGAGAGATACAGCTTGCCAAGGGCATACTGCGCCGCGTCGATTTCCTGTTCAGCGGCGCGTTCCAAGAACTTTTGCGCTTTGGCTGTGTCCGGTATCAGCAGTCCGCCGTCGCGGTACGCCGTGCCGATGATGTACTGGGCGTAGGCGTCACCGTCCTCCGCAAGCTGCTCCAACTGCTCCGCCGCTTCATCCCGTTCCTCCAGAGGGAAACTGTCATCATTCGCTATGCTTTGCAGATCCTGACACTCGTAGCTCATGCCATAGGTGCTGATCTGTTCGCCGTCATCCTGCATTTCCTCGTCCTCGAAGGAAATTCTGTTCATCCGGATATGCTCCGCTTCACGGATCACCGCGTTCTTGATCTGGCGAAATTCCTTCTGCTGCGACAGCGGCGGACGCAGCCGTTTCTTTCCCTCGGAATAGTAATCCTCCACCTGGCATTGCAGTTCCCACCATGTCTGGTAGCACGCATCCACAGTAGGCAGCCGCGCCATTTGGTCGACGATCTCATCCACCAGCTTTTTCATGGGCTTTGGCAGATAGCCGTAGGTTTTCTTGCCGCCGACTTGACCGAGCTGCCGCGACAGATTCCAGATCATCTGCTCCGCCTCTGGGTGGATGCAGGTCATCTCCCGCATGGCCTTCGCCAATTCCAGCATGGCTTTTCGCGTTTCCACCACCAGTTCGTCGCGGGACTTGCTTTTCTGCTCGTAGACATGGAGCAGTTCCTGACGGAAGATCTGGTTGGTGAGCGTGGACTTGATCTGCCGTATCCCATCTTTGGACAGGTATGCCTGATTCGGCTTTGCCGACCACGCCATCATGTGGACATGGGGATGATTCCCTTCGTCATGGAAGGCGGCATACCAGCGGAAGTCCTCCGGTGGGATCTTCATTGCCGCGGCGATGTCATTGCGGTGGGTACGCAGTAATGTGCGCCACGCCTCCGCATGGTTGTAGCCAAGCCGCTCCGCGTCCTCCCGGTGGAGGGAGATGATGTGCGTCCACACGTTGCCGGTGTAGTGATCCAGTTCATCCATGACTCTGCTCAAATCCACATCGTCATCGTCACCGAACAGGCCGTGTTCACCCAGCCGCTCCGCTCTCGGCCGCAGGGCGATGTACTTGGCGTAGCCTTCCATCGAGGAGAGCCTGTCCCAATTCGATTCCAGCGTCAGCGTGATGAGCGCGGACGCCGTCGCTTTTGTCGGGTGTGAGAGGTAGTCCTCGTACTCCATCAGTTCTTTTGCGTCAGGGAAATCCTTCACCAGCTTTGCAATGAGCTGCGTCTGCTTTTGGGTGGGCGGACGGTCATCCGGGATGATCTCCACCCGCTCCCGCGTGGCGATGTACTTGAGATACCCGCCAGCACTTTGCCCAGTGCCGCACTTGATATACGGACTCTTGACGATCAGTCTTGCCATGCTTCGTTCTCCAGCTCACGGAGCTTCTGTTCCAACCGCAGTTGACCGTTGGTGCGCTTGACGGCGGCGATGCTCTTTGCCCGCTCCTGCCGCAGCACTTCCTCGCTCACATTGAGGCTTTGCAGGAGGATGGACATTGCCATGTCCATCTCCACCGCCTGCTTGTAGAGCAGCGACGCGATGCGATCCTCGAAGAGCTTCAGCCGACTGTCGATGGCGGATTGCACCGCACGGGGCAGCGCGGTGCTTTCGCCTGCGGCCAGCATATCCGCGTAGCAGTTCACCGCTTTTTCGATGAACTCATTTTTGCTGCGGCAGTTATCTTCCTGATACCACCGCTCTATTTTGGCGGCTGTTTCATCCGTCATACGGAAGTTCAGCCTGTTTTCATTTTTGCTCATAATTCCCTCCAATCTGCCGTAAGGCACGCTTGTTTTCGTTGAAACGCCTGCGCTTGCGGGAGCAAAGACGCCAGCCGTTCTGAAATCTCCTTCAAAAGGCGCCACAACCGACTGCGTTGAAACCCCCGTCAACTGCCCGCACTGCGGGCAGAAGTGATTGGGCAGA
>ENA-ORUM01000851-ORUM01000851.1-human-gut-metagenome-genome-assembly--contig:-NODE-851-length-31074-cov-3.719301_pt1 | contig 31074 bp, 45 predicted proteins | sample MGYA00242083_ERZ509217 | MGnify/ENA primary metagenome ERZ509217 (study PRJEB26280, sample SAMEA2338831) | human gut metagenome | biome: human gut; feature: human-associated habitat; material: faeces...
TGCGAGTGGTTCAGCGAGTGCGAGAAGGAGCCGAGAGGATGAGCGAAATCGAGCTGAAGCCATGCAAACGCTGGTGGAACTCTCCCACCAGCTCCGAAGTTACTGCGAAATTACTGCGAAACTACTGCGAAAGGTAGTGAACGAATGAGCTTTACGTTTTGCCTGATGCTGCTCGCAGCCCTCGCGCTCGCCGTCGTGCTGCTGGCAGCCCTGGCGATCTACTGGCATGCGGAAGCGAGGGACTGGGCGCAGATCGCCATGCTGGCAATCGATGCCGTTGAGGACATGGCGCGCGGCAGGAACGGCAAGCTGTGAGGTGCACGGTGGACTGCCCAGCGCGCGGCAACTGCCTGGACGAGCTGCAAGCGGAATGCTGCGCGGTGTTCCGCGCCAACAGCAACGCGGGTGCCGTCCGCATAGGCAAGGCAGCGCAGTGCAGGGAGCGCGATGCCCGCAAGAAGGACGCTGCAAAGCCCATACCGGAGGCGGCTTACATGCAGCGCGTGAAGGCGATAGCCGATACCATGCCCCCATGGCTGGCAAGGGCTTACACGGCAAGCCGCCGCGAGGCGGCAGGGATAAGGGAGCTTTAGGAATGGACAACGAGACCATAAGCGAGCTTGCGGCCCATGCGCTGAGGGCGATAGCGGCGGCATAGATGGGCGATTACCTTAGGCGGTGGCTACGGCTGCCGCCTTTTTTTGCGCGTGCCCTGTGACCCCTGGCGGATCCTCCCGTATCGGAAACATCGACGGAAGGAGAGCCGCATGAAGCAGCAGCCAGAGCTGGAGGTAACCGAGCAGCCGACCGATTGGCTGGTCCCCTACGCGCGCAACGCGAAGAGGCACACACACGAGCAGATCGACCAGATATGCGCCAGCATCCAGGAGTTCGGGTTCAACGACCCGGTGGCGGTGTGGCGCAACGGCGACGGGGTTCCCGAGATCGTTGAGGGCCACGGGCGCGTCCTGGCCGCCAAGAGGCTCGGAATGTGGCAGGTGCCCGTGATCGAGCTGAACCACCTGTCAGACGAGCAGAGAAGGGCCTACACGCACGTCCACAACCAGCTGACCATGAGCACGGGCTGGGAACCCGAGACGTTGCAGCTCGACCTGCAGGAGCTTCCGTTCGACTTCCAGGAGCTCGGCTTCGACGGGGGCGCATCCGAGGAAGATGCCGTGGACTTCGGCAAGCTGCGCGACATGACCGACGACTCGGACGGCGAGTACCAGGAGTTCGTGGACAAGTTCAAGCCGAAGAGCACGACGGACGACTGCTTCACGCCGGAGCCCGTGTACGATGCCGTGCGCGACTGGGCCTGCGCGGAGTACGGCATCGAGCCAGGCTCCATCGTGCGCCCCTTCTACCCAGGCGGCGACTACGAGCGGTTCGAGTACCCAGATGGCTGCACCGTGCTCGACAACCCGCCGTTCAGCATCCTCGCCCAGATCATCGACTTCTACCTGGAGCGAGGCGTGCGGTTCCTCCTGTTCGCGCCGTTCCTGACGCTGTTCGGCTGCGGCAACAGGGACGTTACGTTCATCCCCGCCAACTGCCAGGTGACGTACGACAACGGCGCAGTGGTCAACACGGGATTCATCACCAACCTCGACGCGGACAACCGCATAGTGAGCAGCAAGGCGCTGCGCGATGCCGTGCGCGATGCCGACGGCGCGCAGAGGCGGGCAGACGTGTTCCAGCGCCCGCACTTCGAGCTGCCCGCGAACGCCGTCAACGCGGCGAGGTTCCGCCACGGCAGCGACATCCGCATCCCGAAGGACCAATGCAGCTTCACGCGCGCCCTCGATTCCCTGAAGGAGCAGGGCAAGGCGCTCTTCGGGGGGGGCTTCCTCATAAGCGACGCTGCGGCGGAGGCCAAGGCTGCGGCAGAGGCCAAGGCTGCGGCAGAGGCCAAGGCTGCGGCATACATGGAGTTCGAGCTGTCGGAGCGCGAGCAGGCCATCGTAGCGGGGCTGAACGAGGCTGCGGGGCGGGCACGGTGAGCGTGCTCCCCCTGTGACGCTGCGGGCACCATGGCAGCATGTCGAAGGAGAAATGCACAGAGGACTTCATCGCCAACGCGGTGAAGCTGATGAACAGCGGGGCGCAGGGCAAGGACATCGCCCTGGCCCTCGGCGTGCGCGCCTCCACCCTCTCGACCTGGCTCAACCACCCGAGGACGGACAACCAGAAGAAACTGTCCGAAGCGATGAAAAAAGCCGAGGTCAACCGAACCACCGCGATGATCAACGCCGTAATGAAGGCGGGCATGACCAAGGACTGGAAGGCCGCGGCCTGGTGGCTTGAGCGCAACAAGCCGATGGAGTACAGCCTGTCGAACGCCCGAATGCAGAGGCTCATCGAGCAGCACGAGGCCGAGAACCCGCGCCCTGTGCTGGACACCGCGCAGCTGGTTCCCCCAGCCTACTGGGACGTTTGGCGCGACATCATGCAGGGCGGGCACTCCACCTACGAGGCGCGCGGCGGGCGCGGCGGCCTGAAAACATCCATGTTCTCGCTGGCTGCGGTGATGCTGATGCTGAGAGACCCCAAGATGTGCGGCGTGGGCTTCCGGCAGGTTAGCGCCACGATCAGAGACTCCATCATGGCGGCCTTCATCAGCTCAATACGCCGACTTAGGGTTGAGCACGACTTCACCTGGACCTTCAACCCGATGGAGATCACGCGCAAGAGCACGGGCCAGGTGATCATGTTCCGCGGCTTGGACGATCCCGAGAAGACGAAGTCGCTTCAGCTGCGCGACCCGGACATGTACATCGGGTTCGCGGTCTGGGAGGAGTTTAACCAGTTCAAGGGGATGGCACCAGTCCGCAAGGCCGAGCAGACCGTCAAGCGCGGCGCTGCGCCCCTATTCCGAACCTTCCGGATGTGGAACACCCACCCCGACTGCGAGCACTGGAGCAACGCCCATTTCGAGGAATCCCTGGAGGATCCCGACACCTACGCGCTACAGGTCAACTACGACCAGGTGCCGCCCGAGTGGCTGGGCGAGGGCTTCCTTAAGGACGCTGCCAAGCTCAAGGCCACCAGCCCCGAAGCCTACGCAAACGAATACGAGGGCAAGACCACCAAGCTAACGGGCCGCGTCTTCGGAAACGTCGAGGACAGGGAGCTGGCACCTGGCGAGGAGCGCGGCTTCAAGTGGGTGCGCAACGGCATCGACTGGGGCTTCATGCAGGATCCGTTCGTGTTCCTGCGGGTGGCGTACGACCGCAAGGCCGACGAGATTTTCATATTCGACGAGATCTACAACACCGAGGTTCTGGACGCGCCGAACATCGCCGAGGTGCGCCGCAGGCTGGCGGAGCGGGACGCGCAGGGCAACCTGCGCCTCGGTCCCGATGGCGAGCCGGTCATGCTGCGCAACAAGCCAGAGAACGAGATCCGCGCCGATGCCGCGGCCCCGAAGGACATAGCCACGTGGGCGAGCGACGGCATGCGAATCATCGGGGCCTCCAAGCGGATTCCAGTTGCCGACGGCATCCAGTGGCTGCGCAAGCGCCGCCGAATATGCATCGACCGCAAGCGCTGCCCGTTGGCATGGGCGGAGTTCACGCGGTACCGCGCCATGGAGGACGAGGAAGGCCGCTTCCAGGGCTTCCCCGACAAGGACAACCACGCGATCGATGCCGTGCGCTACGCGGCCTTCGATTTGATAAACGACCCAAGCCTGTAGGAGGCACGAAGTGAAAGACCTGAACGCCAACGCGACGAAGTGGCTGGAATCGATCGGCTACCCAGCAGCATCGCTCACCACGCCGATGGAGGGCAAGGTGCTGGAGTGGTGGGGCTACTTCATGCAGTCCGCCAGCTTCTACACGCGAGAGGAGAAGGACGAGCACGGCGCAACCAACAAGGTGAAGGTGCGCTCCTGCACGCCAGCCGACATGGTGTGCAGCGACATGGCGGCGCTGCTTTACAACGAGAAGGCGAGCATCAGCGTGCCGTCAGGCGATGCCATGGCGGAAGCGTGGCTCGCCTCCTGGCTCGATTCCTGCAACTGGCACAACACGGCCCCGCTGGCGCTGAAGCGCATGTGCGCGACGGGCACGGCGGCCTGGGCGCTGCACATAGAGGGGGCCAACCGCGTGGGCCAGTCCGACAGGCTGCGCGTGACCCCCGTGCGCTACGATGCGCGCAGCATCATACCGCTGCGATGGGACGGCGTTCGGTGCTCCGACTGCGCGTTCATCGGCACCATGTGGCTGAAAGGCAGGCGATGCACGCAGATCGAGGTTCACCGCCCAGATTCCGCAACGGGGAGCTACCAGGTGTTCTGCGCCTTCTTCGACGAGAGAGGCGAGCAGTTCGAGCCTGACGGGTTCCTGCAGGCCACCGAGGCGCTGGACACCAAGCAGCCGAAGCCCACCTTCCAGCTGATCCGCCTGGCGGACGACAACCCGTACTGGGATTACTCCCCCATGGGAGTTTCGCTGTTCGACAAGGCCATAGACGCCATCGAGACGGTGGATCTGGCCTTCGACAGCATCGGCAACGACCTGTTCCTCGGCCGCAAGATGGTGATACTCCCCGAGAACATGCTGCACCGCAACGAGGCGGGTCGCCTGGAGATCCCCCACATGAACGGCCAGCAGTTCTTCGTGGCAACGGAATCGAACGTGTACGACGGCAACGCCGCCATCTTCGAGTACAACCCATCGCTGAGAGCAGAGGAAAACCGCCAGATGCTTGCCACCGCTTTGCAGGTGCTTGGCAAGCGCATAGGCTTCGGCACCAAGGCGTACGCCCTGGACGCGTCGGGCAGCATCACCACCGCCAAGGAGGTGGCATCGGACAACGCCGAGATGATGCGCACCGTTCGCCGCCACGAGCACGTAATAGAGCCCGCCATATCAGACATCATCGAGGCCGCCGCCAACACGTGCCGCACGCTCGGAACCGCCAGCATCCCCGACATGACGGGCCAGGTGCAGGTGGTAATGGGCGACAACATCATGGAGGACGACGACACCCTGCGCGAGCGCGACCGCGCCGACGTTGCCGCTGGCCTCCTGGAGCCGTGGCGCTACATGGTGCGCTGGCAGGGCTACACCGAGGAGGACGCGAAGGCCGCGACCGACGCGGCGGCTGGCGTTCCCTACGAGGCTTAGCCGTGGCGCTCTCCGAAGCAGACATCGACAAGGCCGTGGAAGCCGTCCTGCACGGCGCGGAGGAGCGCTACGCTGGCGAGTTGGCTGACATTACGGCAGAGCTTGCCAAGCGGGCGGCAGAGGGCGGCTGGGACGCTTCCGAGCTTGCGCAGCTCGCTGCCGAGTTCGAGCAGCGGGCGAACGACGCCACCGCCGCGTACGCCCCGAGCATCCGCAGCGAGGCCCAGGAAGCCGTGGCCGATGCCGTGGCCGAATCCGCCCTTGCCGAGCTGGCGATGCTCGCGGCCCTCACAGCAGCGCACAATGCCGCCAAGGGAACCAGGAAGGCCGCTGCAGCCTCGGTTGCAGCCGCAGCGGGAGCCAATGCCCCGAAGCTGGACGAAGCCGCGCAGAGGGCGGCGGAGGAGCGCGTGCGGGCCATCGCCGACTACGCCGCCAAGGGCGTTTCCGATGCCCTGGCGCGCCAGAACCTCTCCATGACGGCGACCGCCGCTAGGGCTTGGCGTGAAGCCGCGCAGAGGGCGGCGCTCGACAGCCTGGCTGGCAACCTCCCGCAGGATGCGGCGATAGAGCGCGCATACCGCGAGCTGGGCGGCTCCTTCCGCGTGCAGCACGCAAGCGGCCGCCGCGATTCGGTTGACGTTGCGCTCCGCCGAATGATGGCAACCGAGCTTAGCCAGGCAAGCGGCAGGGCGACGCTCGCCAACCTGGACGCTGCGGGATGGCAGCTCGCCCACACCGATGCGCACTACGGCGCAAGGCCGAGCCACGCGGAGTGGCAGGGCAGGCCGTTCGGCGTGAACGGCCCCGTTGTCGTCGACGGCGTGGAGTACCCGGGCATGGCGGAGCTGACGGGATACGGCACCGCCACGGGGCTGAAGGGCGTCAACTGCCGCCACACCATCGAGGTATACGTTCCTGGGGAGACCGAGCCGCCAGACACCGAGTTCAAGGAGGATTCGGCGCTGCACAACGGCATGACCTCCGAGGAGTACTACGAGGCCGTGCAGAGGCAGCGGGCGCTTGAACGTGCTGTTCGCGGCACGCGCTACCAGGTAGCCATGATGGAGAAGATGGGCATGGGTCTGGAGCACCCGTCCTACGTGCAGAAGCGCCTGGAGCTTGGCAACTGGCAGGCCAAGCTCGCCAAGCACTGCAAGGCCAACAACCTCACGCGCATACCGAGCCGCGAGCAGGCTTACGGCATCGGGAAGCAGCCGCGTGGGCTGAGAAAGCAGCAGGATACCTTCACCGCGTCGTCGATCCGAACGAGAAGCGGGTTCGCGAAATCGAACTGGAGCTTCCAGAGGGAGTACGGCGCGCTTTACAACAAGCGCGGCCAGCTCGTGAGCGATGTGTTCGAGGGAAGGGCTGGAGCAGTCACGTTCTGGTTGTCGAAGGGCGAGAGCTGGGAGAACGTCCGCCCGGTCCACACGCACAACGGCACGTTCGGCGGAACTTTCTCCGTTGGCGGCAACGGAAGCGGCGACATATACCACCTGACCAAGGCGAACACGCTCGGATACGATGCGATATGCAACGAGGGCAGATACACCATAGACAGAACCGAGAAGTCGCGGCCTGAGGAGTTCTACGAAGCGGCGAAAGCGGCTGAAATCGGAGCAAGGGAAAAAGCAATCGATGCCGTTGGGGACGAATGGCTCAAGTCTGGGAAATCAATCATGAACGGCAGCACATGGGAAGAGCTGGAAGAAGACGAACGCAAAGCTGCAAGCGATATAATGGACAAGTGGTTCAAGGAAAACGCGGATAAATTCGGCTACAGATACAGGTTCACGCGAAGGAAGGGGAGCTAACATGGTGCAAAGATCATACAAATCCGCCCCTATCCAAGTCGAAACAAGCCTTACGAGGCTAGTCGAGATAGCCATGAGGAAATACGGGTGCACAGAGGAAGAGGCCGCGCGCAGGTGGTTCGGTAATTCCGAGTATTACGGCAAGTGGCTCGAAGAGAAGAAGGCAGCAAATGCGTAGGGACATGGACATAGTCCGCGACCTGCTGAAGCTTTCGGCAGTCACCAGCGCCCCGCGCGTCGACGCCTATTCCCTGGCAAGCCCATCGCGCTCGCGCGAGCTAATCGCCTACCATGTGCTCATCATGACGCAGGCTGGCTTGGTTGACAGCTACGTGAAGCCAGACGACCAGCCAGCCCCGGCATCGTGCTTCATAAAGTCGCTCACCTGGGAAGGAAACGACTTCCTTGACTCAGTGGAATCCGACACCGTTTGGAGCAAGGTGAAGGCAAGGCTCGCCGAGAACGTCGGGAGCGCCAGCTTCGACGTGATAAAGGCCGTTGCGAAGTCCGTTCTGCTGACGCAGCTAGGGCTGATAATGTAACCAGAAAACGTAACGAAACCCCGCTTCGGCGGGGTTTTCCTTTTCCTGTGACGCGCCCCGTATCCTTTCGGTACCGACCAACCAACGAAAGGAGAACCCCAATGGGAAAACTGACCCCATCGAAAGAGCTGCGCACCGTGTACAAGGTGCTGAAGCGCATCCACGCGGCAGAGCAGCTGGACGAGACCGACCCTGGCATGTTCGCGCCCGAGGTTTTCGACATCGATGCAGCGCAGCGCGACAGGATCATGGCGATGCTGCAGGCCGAGGGGCTCATCAACGGCGTTGCGGTGCGCAAGTACGTGGGCCAGCGCCGCGAAACCGTGCTGATCGACTGGCAGGCGCTGGAAGTCACGCTGAAGGGCCTGCAGTACCTGGAGGAGAACAGCGCCATGCGCAGGGCCGCAGAGGAAGCCAAGGGCATCGTGGGCGCAATCCGCCCGTAGCAGCACGAGACAGCCAAGCGAAAGGAACCGAGATGGGCGCTGACCTCAACACCGTTCTGTACAAGATCCTGCGATATGCGAACAAATGCCTGGAAGAGGGCGTGGAGCCCGATCTGGGAATCATGCGCGAGGTTGCCGACACCAACGAGCTGATGTTCTCCACGGCCTTGGAGCAGGCTTCGAAGCTCGGGCTGCTGGAGGGCGTTGTCGTGCGCAACTACGTTAGCGGCAACGGCAAGCCAGTCGTCTTCTCCAGGCACATGCACATCACCGTGGACGGCACCACGTACCTGGACGACAACTACAAGATGAGGGAGGTGGCTGGCATCATGTCGGGAGTGTTCGAATCTTCCCTCTCCGGCTTTGTGTCCAACACCATCCTCCTGTCGATGGGAATCGTCTAGAGCCCGCCGAAAGTCCCCGAAATCGGCACTCTCGCGCCCGTTTTTGCGGCTACAGCCCGTTTTTCGGGGCTGGAGTTGCACGTTTTCGGGCGTTTCGGGAAAGGGAGCCCTGTTTCGGGGCGACCTTCATGTAGAGAAAATTTGGAGCCGATATACCATCATATTGTCCCATTTATCGCCACTATGCTATATCCTTGAACATAGTAAGGAGGTGACGAAATGGTTTACCCGTCAAAGCAACGCTACGACAAGCGAACGCTTGTAAAAGCAAGCATCAGCTTCAACAGAAACCACGAGCCAGAGATTTGCGACTGGCTCGAAGGGATGGACAACAAGGCGGGCTATATACAGGAGCTCGTCAGGGCTGACTACAGAAAACGCAATAAGAAAAAAGAAGAATAAGAAGCAATAAGGGAACGCCCCATACCTTGGAACCGTTAGGGCGCTCCCCAGAAAGGAGGTTGCATAATGCAACCGAACGAAATTGTATCATTCGACAATCCCGAGTTCGGGCAGGTTCGCGCCGTTGAGGTTGACGGCAAAGCCATGTTCCGCGGTAAAGACGTTGCTAAAGCTCTTAATTATTCCGACCCGAATCGAGCAATCAGGCAACACTGCAAGGGTGGGGCGTTTTACCTCCCCCTTGAAACCGCAGGTGGGACGCAGAAAGCACGCTTCATCACCGAGCCTGACGTTTACCGACTGATCACCCACTCCAAGCTGCCCAACGCCCAGCGCTTCGAAGCCTGGGTGTTCGAGGAGGTGCTGCCAAGCATCCGCCGCACGGGCGGGTACGTTGCCGCAAAGCCCGACGAGTCCCCCGAGGAGATCATGGCCCGCGCCGTGCTGGTGGCGCAGGAGACGATCGAGCGCCAGAAGCGGCAGCTCGACGAGATGAAGCCGAAGGCCGTGTTCGCCGATGCCGTTGCGACCTCCAAAACGTCGATCCTGATCGGCGACTTGGCGAAGATCCTGAAGCAGAACGGCGTGGATATGGGGCAGCGCCGCCTTTTCGAGTGGATGCGCCAGCGCGGCTACCTGATGAGGGCCAACGGAAGCTCGCACAACATGCCGACGCAGCGCAGCATGGAACGCGGCTGGTTCGAGATCAAGGAAACGTCCATCACCCACAGCGACGGCCACATAACCGTGCAGAGGACCCCAAAGGTGACGGGCAAGGGCCAGCAGTACTTCATCAATCTCTTTCTGAACGGAGCAGCGTAATGAGCAAGCAGATAAACAACCAGGCAATGGACAACCTTGTGGCCGTTGAGCTGAAGCTGAAGGGATTGCAGGAAGTGATGCTCGCGCTCGCCGAATCGCCTGTCAGCCTGGAGAACGCGCCGCACTTCATGTACTACGCGGTGAGCGACATAGCCGAGGACATGACCGAAGCGCTAGATTCCATACTTGGACGAAAATCCGAATAGCGGCAACGCAACCGAAGCCCCGCCATGTGCGGGGCTTTTTTTCGCCCTGTGACACCTCCAGCACAATCGCAGCATCGCGCGCAGCGGCGGACGGCTGCAACCGCACGCCCCAAGCGGAAGAGGGCACCGAGCGCGCAGTGAAGCGCGGAAAAAACGCCGATAGAGAGGAACTTACGGCATGGCAAACGGCAACGACCCAGAACCCAAGCAAGGCAACGGCAACGACCCAGAACCCAAGGGCGGCGAACCCAAGGGCACGCCAAGCGACGAGCAGAAGATGAAGCGCCTTGAACAGCAGGTTGAAGCGCTCAAAACCCAGCTCTCAGAAGCCCAGCAGCAGGTTACCGACCTCACCGACAACCTCGACAAAGCGCTTACCGAGGATGACGTGAAGGCCGCCGTGGAAGCGGCGAAGGCCGAGGCGGAGAAGGCGCAGCAGGAGCTTGCGGCAAGCGCAAGCGACCGAGAGAAGCGCCTAACGGTCGAGAACGAGCTGATCAAGGCGAACTGCATCGACACCGCGGGGGCCATGGCCCACATCGACATGGGCGGCGTCGAGATCGCCAAGGACGGCCACGTGAGCGGCTTGGACGTGTCCAAGCTCGCCGAGGACTACGCCCACCTGTTCCAGCAGCCCAACACCTCCAGCGTTTCCAGCGCAGGAACGCCAGCAGGAGCGGGCAAGAAAATGACAAAGGAAGAGATCATGGCCATCAAGAACCCGCAGAAGCGGCACCAGGCCATCGAAGACAACTACGAGCTATTCGACTAAGGAGAGCCGAACATGGCTAAAGACAAATTCCTGACCAAGGCGGTAGACGCTGACTTCGCTACCACCTTCGAGCTGAAGGCCAGCAAGCTCATCGAGATGCTTGGGGTAACCCAGGCGATCACAGCTGGCCCGAAGGAGACGCTGTCCCAGTACAAGCTTACTGGCGAGCTGTCCACCGACCCCTACGTCAAGGGCAACGAGATCCCAACCACCGAGTACAACCGCGAGAAGGTGCGCGACTTCGCCATCACGATGGACTACTACCACACCAAGACGTACCTGGAGGACATCATCACCAAGGGCTACGACCAGGCCGTGAACGAATCCGACGAGCGCTTGATCAACCAGATCCAGTCAAAGATCAAGAAGAAGATGATCACGGCGCTCGGCACAGGCACCGGCACGGCCGAGGGCACCGACTTCGTCAAGTGCGCATCCAATGCATGGGCGAAGCTGAAGAACGCCTCCGAGGACTACGGCGACACAACCGCGCTGTTCTTCGCGAACCCGATCGACTTTGCCGAGACAATCGCAAACTCCGAAGTGTTCGCGGCGTTCGGCCTGCAGTATATCACCAACTGGGCTGGCCTCGGAAACCTCATCTTCACCAACGCGGTGCCCGCTGGCTCCATCTACTGCACGGCCTCCGGCAACATCAAGGTGCATTACATCCCAGCATCCAGCGCGAAGCTTCCCGACATCGACCTGAAGACCGATGAGACTGGCTACATCGCCGTGTGCCACCAGTCCACGCTGGTCAAGGCCGCATACGACACCGTGGCCATCTCGGGCATCGAGATCTTCCCCGAGATCGTGGACCTCGTGTTCAAGGGCACCATCAAGGCCGCCGCAGCGCAGGCCAGCACCAAGGGCTAGCCGATGGCGGCGCTAAAGCCGACATACAGCGAGTACGTCAGCTTCGGCGGCGCTTGTGGGGAGGACGGGTTCGATTCCGCCCTCCCCTCTGCTTATGCGCAGGCGAAGCAGCGCTGCTGTATGCATGACCTGGGAAACATCACAGAAGACGAGGCGACCGCCTTCCGCCGTGCGGTGTGCTCCGCGATCGACGCTATAGCGGGCGAGACCGCTGGCGCGGCCAGCTACACGGCTGGCGGCATATCGGTGAGCTTCGGGCAGTCGGAGACGCGCAGGCGCACGGTTGCCGCGGCGATCGAGCGCGAGCTCAGCGGCACCAGCCTTATGGAGGTCGGGATCTGATGATCTACAACACGTCAATCACCGTATGGAAGCCGCAGGAGGACGGCAGGAGGGTTTCCTGGAAGCGCTACGTCTTCTCGCCCGCAAGGCTGGAAGCCACCGAGGGGGCGACTGCCTCCGCCGACGGCGACCAGAGCGCACGCACCGCAACGCTTTACATGCCGCACCCAATAGGCGCGAAGCTCTCGCGCAAGGACAAGGTGATGCCAGGCGTTTGCGGCTCCCCCGTCCCGCCCAGCCAGGCGCTCACGGTGCAGACCGTCGCGGCGCTGCGCATCGGGCGCAACGCCCACCACTACGAGATGACGCTGGCATGAGCGAGATTCGCGTGAAGAGCGTCGACGTTTCGCGCGCTCTGGCGAAGCCAACCAAGGTGAAGACCGAGGCGGCGCGCGCCTACGCCCTTGCGGCGAAGGACGATTCCAACAGGATGGCACCGTTCCTGACGGGCGCTCTCCGCCAAAGCGGCCAGGTGAAGGCCGCCAACGGCAAGGCGGAGCTGTCGTGGGGCGGTGTCGGCGGCGTTCGGTACGCCCGCCCGCAGTACTACGCGCAATCTGGCTGGCAGTACACAACCGCGGGCACAGGGCCGCGCTGGTTCGACAAGGCGAAGGCAAGCAGGGCGGCGGCATGGCTGCGCGCCGCCCAGACCATCGTAAGGAGCAGTTTCAATGGCTAACGGACACGACCAGCACCTGGCAACGCAGGTGCTCGACCTGATGGAAGAGGTCGTCGCGGGGATCGATGCCAACATTCCCGTGCGCTTCGAGGAGCTTTCTGCGGAGCCTGGCAAGCTCCCCCGCATGATGCTGCAGCTGAAGGACGGCGGCGGGGAGGAGAGCCGCTACATCAGCGGCGAGGTTCTTTGCCCGATGCCGTTCAACCTCACGCTGCGCATCGCCGCCAACGACCAGCAGGAGCGCCTTGACGCTGCCGAGGTGCTTTCCAAGGTCGCAAGCGGCTTCCTTGACGCTTGCGTGGTGCTTGACGGCTACGTGGCCTACAAGCGCCCAACGGCTGGCGTCCCCTACTGTCTCGGGAGAGCGGAGGCGTTCGAGGACTGGCAGGTCTCGTTCGACCTGAAGTACAAGCGCACGGCGACATGGTGACGCAGGCACCACAATGCAACCAACGAACACGAGCATGAAGGGAGCCTAAATGGCTGACATCACCACCGCAGAGGTACCGATCTGGGGCGACGAGCTGCAGGATTGGATGAACATCGGCGATTCGACCACGCCCAACTGGGTCAACGTGACGAACCTGCTCTCCTGGGAGTTCAGCGACGACGCTAACACCTACGAGCCGGAGTACATCGACACGAAGCGCCGACCGAAGTACACGCTCTCGAAGAGCGCTTCCATCGACTACGAGAAGGACATGTACCGCAACAACGCCCTCGATACCTTCCTCGCATCGCACGAGGACGACACCAACGTGCCGGTCGAGGTTTGCCGCGTGCGCACGTGGGAGAAGGCAGCAAGCTCCTCTGGCGGCCTCGTCGCAAAGAAGGCGGCGTTCCTGCTCACTCCGAACCAGCTTGACAAGAACACCGCGGGCGAGCCCATCAAGCTGAAGGGCACCCTCTCCATGAGCGACAACGACTGGACGCAGGGCACCTGGAGCGCGGGCAAGTTCACCGCCGCAACCGCCTAGCGCAGGGCATGCAACAGACATAGACATTTCCACTAACCAAGCCTCAGCGGGCTTTACTACCTTTCACCGCTGGGGCTTCGGCTTTTTCAGGAGGCAAACAATGGCTTTTACTTTCAAGGAACGCGATATCCGCGTGGCGATCGGTAACAACTGGTATGTGATCCACATGGGCAACGCCTCGATGCTAGACGCCGTGGCGAAGGCGAAGAAGGCGCTCAACGACCTCGACATCAACGAATCAGGAGACATCGAATCAGGAGACTGCCCAGCCCGCACGGTGTCGGGGCTTCTGCGCGATTACGTGGGGGCGGTGCTTGGCACTGATGCGCAGAACGCCATCTTCGAGAGCCGCGAGCCCAATCCCCTTGACGAGCTGGAGCTTGCGGCTTTCCTTGTCGAGACGATGGAGGCCGAGGGCGCTAAAACCGACAGTGACGGATTGGCGAAAATGGCTAGCGACATTGGGATCGAGTCTAGCGGCTTGATCGGATACATGCAGGGGCTTAACACCCTGTAGCGGCTAGCAAAGGAGCAGACGATGGGATTTGAGTTCAAGAACCGCAAGACCACGGTCGAGGTGTGCGGGAAGAGTTACGTGATCGAGAAGGGCAGCGTTGACGTGGCGCAGCGCGTTGACGCTATGCAGAAGCGCATGGCCAACATGACCGAATCGGAGCTGAACAGCCCAGATGCGATGAAGAAGGTTTCCGATGCCCTGCGCGACCTTGTGGGCGCGCTGCTCGGCAAGAAGGCGCAGGAGGAGATCTTCGAAGGGCGCAACCCGAACATCCTCGACGAGATCGAGCTTCTGACATACCTCCTGGACGAGCTGAACAGCATCGAGTCCGATGGCATAGACGACGTTCTGGCCCGCCTGGACGTTTCCGTGAAGCGGAGCAAGTAGATGGCAGGCGCTCTCACTGGGGGCTTGCCCGATTCCGTCGAGGTATCGGGCAAGCCCCTTCGCGTTTACACCGACTGGCGCACATGGGTTGACGTGTGGCGCGTAGCCGACAACCCCAGCGCCGAAGCTTCCGACCGCGTGATGGGCGTTCTGGCTCTCGCCTACCCCAACGAAGGCACCAGCCCAACGCCGTTCGAGGAAGCCCTTGGAAGCCCTGTGGAAGCCGTGACGGCCGCAATCGGCTTCCTGGAGCGCAAGCGCCCAGGCATGGCGCAGCGCCCGCAGACGGCGCGCGAGAGGCGGCTTTCGAGGAAGCGGCTGCTCGACTGGGACTACGACGGCGAGCGCATAGCCGCCGACTTCCAGCGCGAGTACGGCATCGACCTCACGGACGAGGCGACGGGCATGCACTGGTGGCGCTTCATGGCGCTGCTGGGCGGCCTTGGTGACGGCTCGCAAACAATGAGGGCGATAAGCACGAGGGCGGCCGACCTCGACGACAAGCGGCTTGGCAAGGAAGAGCGCCGCGCTCTGCGAGAGCGCAAGCAGGCGTACATGCTGCCAGCGAGGACACGGGAGGAAGCCGCCGCCAATCGCATGATACGAGGTGAGTAGCGGGTGGCAGATGGCCGCGTAGTAATAGAGATCGATGCCGATTCCTCGAAGTTCTCCGCTGCGGTGGGGAAGCTCGGCGACACAGCGAAGCAGAGCCTCGGCACCGCCATCAAGGGCTCATTCGTCGGCAACCTGTTCGCAAACGCCTTCAGCAAGGCGGCGGGCGTCATATCCAGCAGCCTTGACGGCGCTATAAGCCGCGTGGACACGCTCAACCAGTTCCCGCGCGTGATGTCCCAGCTCGGCTACGGCGCTGACAGCGTCTCGGCCGCAATCGGCAAGATGAGCGACCACATCCAGGGGCTGCCCACGAAGCTCGACTCCATAGCGGGCAGCGTGCAGCGCGTCGTGCCGAAGTTCAAGGACGTTGGCAAGGCAACGGACGTCATGCTGGCGTTCAACGATGCCCTGGTTGCTGGCGGGCAGTCTTCGCAGGTGCAGGAAGCCGCGCTGGAGCAGTACGTGCAGGGCATCAGCAAGGGCAAGTTCGAGCTGGAGGAATGGCGCAGCATCCAAACCGCAATGCCAGGCCAGCTCGATGCCGTCGCGCAGTCGATGCTCGGCGCTGGCAAATCATCGAACGACCTGTACGAGGCACTGAAATCTGGCAAGGTTTCCGTTGACGACTTCGCCGACGCCTTCGTGAAGCTCGATTCCGAGGGAATCAACGGCATGGCTTCCTTCGCCGAGCAGGCGAAGACGGGCTCCGCCGGCATCGCGACCAGCATGAGCAACGCGGCAAACGCGGTTACCGTGCAGATAGCCAAGATAATCGACAAGATCAACGAGAACGGCGAGATAGCAGCTGGCTTCGATGCGATCAAGCAGGCTGTTACCGAGTTCGGCGGGGCTGCGGTCACCGCCGTCGGCTGGGTGAAGGACAACTTCGGCACGATCGCGCCGATCGTTGCGGCGGTCGGTGCGGCTTTCACCGCCCTGCAGATCGTCCCAGCCATAATGCCAGCCGTCGGCGCGGTCAAGTCGCTTGTCGCGGTGATACGCAGCGTCGGCGCGGCCTCCGTCGCGATCAAGGTGCTCGGCTCCGCGGTTGCGGCGGTCGGCGGCCCCGTAACCATCGTGATAGCCGCCATCGCGGCGCTGGTTGCCGTGTTCGCCACGCTATACGCCACTAACCAGGATTTCGCCAACGCGGTAAACGGCGCATGGGCGCAGATTCAGGCGGCTTTCACCGCCATTCAGCCCTCTTTGCAAGCCCTGGGCGAGCAGTTCACGGCGCTTGGCGAGGCGATCATGCCCGCGCTTACGCAGATCGGCACGCTGATACTCGACCTTGCCACAACGCTGATAAGCGCCCTTGCCCCAGTGATCCAGCAGATCGTTGAGGCCGTGACCGCCGCAATGCCCACCATTACGGCGGCCATCCAGTTCGTCGCCAACGTCTTGGCGGTGATCATCGGCGTTGTTGTCCAGGTGGTATCCGCATTCGTCAGCTTCGGGCAGACGCTTGTTTCCGCGGCTCAGAGCGCCGCTGATTTCGTTTCCAACGTGGGTTCTTTCCTGAGCGGCCTACCAGGCGTTATATGGGGCTTCCTGACGGGCGCATTGAGTAACGTGGCTAACTTCGTCGGGCAGATGGCCAGCAACGCCGCCAGCGCTGGACAGCAGTTCCTTAGCAACATCGGCGGCGCTCTTGGCGGGCTTGCTGGGCGCGTCGGCGGCTTCCTTGGCAGCGCAATCGGCCAGGCCGCCAGCTTCGTTGGGCAGATGGCAAGCAAGGCAAGCCAGGCGGGGCAGCAGTTCATGAGCAACATCGTGAGCACGCTCAGCGGCATCCCTGGGCGCGTCGCCTCCATCGGCGGGCAGATCGTCAGCGGCATCGCAAACGGCATACGCGGCGCTGCTGGTGCGGTTGTGTCTGCGCTTGGCGGCGTTGTCAACCAAGCCGTCGAGCACGCTAAGAGCATGCTGGGCATCCACTCGCCCTCGCGCGTAATGCGCGACCTGATCGGCAAGAACATCTCGCGCGGCGTTGCCGTGGGCATCGAGGACGAGACGGCAACCGCGGTTAGCGCCGTGAGGGCCATGAGCGCCCAGGTGGTGGAGGCTGGCAACGCCTCCATGGAGATACCGCCTATCGAGGTTCAGAAGGCCGTCGCCGTGATGGACTCCACCACGCAGGAATCGGTGTTCGGCGATTCCTTCATGCAGGGCGTGCAGGCGATCACCGAGCGCCTCGACCTCATATACGCGAAGCTGGACGAGATCAAGCAGGCAATACAGGAAGACAGGGAGGTGCGGATCGACAAGCGCGAGTTCGCACGCCTGGTCAGGGAGGTTTAGCACCGTGGCAATCGCTATAGCCTACGAGGCAGCCAATGGGGAGCGCTTGGAGTTCGGCGGCTCAGACGAGGCGCTTCACTACTTCGAGAACGAGCTGTTCAACGCAGAATGGGGCTACACGTCCAGCAACGGGCGCGTTGGAGCGTTCCACAAGGACGTTGGGGAACTAAAATTCAAGGTGGGAATCGCAGCGGACACCGAAGCGGAGGGCTTGGCTCTTCGCGAACGGCTCATAGAGCTTACCGAGAGGGACGTTCTCAACGGCTCTATGGGGCGGCTGGTCATAAACGGCTGGTACCTTCCCTGTTTCGTGTACGGGCGCAGCTACGGCGAGTGGTGGCACGGCGGGCGCTTTCTAGAGTGCGAGCTTCTTATAGTGTGCGAGGGTCGCACATGGTACCGCGACAACTTCAAGCATTTCTATGCCAAAGATGAAGGCTCTAGCGGCTACGGGCTCAACCATCCGTATGACTTCCCGCACGATTACGGAACCTCTCCAATGACCGATGCGAGCATTACCAACGCCTCCCTCAGCCCATCAAACGCCTTAATTCGCTTCTATGGCGCTTGCTCCGACCCGCACATCGTCATCGCCGGCAACACCTACGGCGTTTACGGCAAGTACGAGGCGGGCGGAATGGTCGAGATCGACACCAAGGCGCAGACGATAACGCGCGTAACCGCCGATGGCGTGCGCACCAACGCATTCGGCAGCCGCTATGAGGGCGGCGAAGCCTCCAACAGTTACGTGTTCAAACAGGTGCCCGCTGGCGTGTCCGACATCAGCGCGTCAGGCGATTTCGCGTTCGATGTTTGCGTTTACGAGCATCGCAGCGAACCAGAATGGAGCTAGCAAATGCTTTGCGTTTATGCAGACAGTAGACTTAAAGATGTTAAGGCGGTGCGCCCTGTTTCCGCCGAGTTCGCTTTCGGAAGCGATGAGAACGACTTTCAGGCCGTTTTCAACGACGACCAAGAGCGCCTAGCCTCCCACTGCTACCTTTACATCGACGGCACCGAGTGCGGCGGCATGATCGATGACGTTAAGCACGATCCCGAAAACGGCACTATGACGTACACGGGCGCAACGTGGCACGGGCTGTTGTCTTACAAAGTCATCCAGCCAGACAGCGGCGCAGACTACTACACCGCCACAGGCGACGTTAACGCAGTGATAGGCACCGTGTTGAAGCGCGTTGGGCTTGATGGTGTGATGCAAGCCCCGGCAACAGCGGCGGGCGTTGCCGTCAGCGGCTACCGCTTCGGGCGCTACGTAACCGCCTATGACGGCTTGCGCGCCATGCTGGCAACCGTTGGGCGCACGCTCTCGATACAGTGCCTAAGCGGCACCGTGACTGTTTCAAGCGCCCCGACAAAGCGAGTTGAGACCAAGGCGGTAACCCAGCTCTTCGGCACGCCCACCAATCACCTAATCTGCCTGGGAAAAGGCGAGCTAGCCGCTCGCGTGGTCGTGCACCTTTACGCCGATGCAAGCGGCAATGTCAGCAAGAAGCAGACGCTTAAAGGCGCGTTGGAGAGATGCGATGTATACGACTACAACAACGCAGAGGCGGAAGAGCTGGAGCAGAAGGGAACCGAACGGCTGAAGGAGGCGCAGACGTTCCGCGCCGCCGAGCTGGTGGACGTTGACGGGGAGGCATTGGGCATTGACGACGTTCTAGCCGCCTACGATTCCCTTACAGGCGTTAGCGCGGAGAGCACCGTTAGCAAGGTCATAGCCTCATACGACCACCGTGGGACGCTGACGGTAACCTACAAGACAGACGACAAACAGGCTAAGACCGAGACGGATTACTAAGGGGCTGAAATGGGCATTGAATTGATCACGGGCATGGGCGGCACCAACCACGTAGACAGCGAGGACGTTGGGGCGCTAAACGCGGAACTGATCGGCAACGGCAATTACCTGCTTAGCGGCTGCGAGGTCACAATGACCGACGCGAACACGTGCCACGTGGCGGCGGGCGAGTTGCTTCTGCAAGGGCGGCATGTGCGCATCAAGGGCGCGGGCGAAGAGGTGAGCATCGGCAACGGTCAGGCGGGCTATAACCAGCGTTACCTTATCTGCCTCGTCTACAGCAAGGCAACCAGCGGAATAGAGACAGTGGGGCTGCAAGCCTTCGCGGGCGCGAAGACCACGGGCACCGCAACCGATCCAGCCGTTGCCGCTGGCTCAATCCTTGGCGGCGATACCAACGTGGTTGTGCCGCTTGCACGCCTGGAGCTCACGGGGCTTAGCGTGGGAACGCCCGCCGTGATGCTCGACAGCGTGAAGGGGCTTGTTGCCCTTGGAGCCGAGACCAAGAAGCTCGGGGATTCCGTATCCCGTGACGGTGAATGGTATGTTGCCAAGGTCGGCAGTGCGGCAAACATCGTCTTCAAGCATCAAGTAATCGAATCACTTGGTTTTGATCAGAAAGAGTACGTATACAACTATGATCTCCCTGCCAATTGCGGAACCCCAGTCGTAGGTTTTGTGAACGCCACCCAGTGGAGGGTCGCGAATGCCCGCGTTACATTCCCATCAAGCAAAGAGGTTAGGGTGGTCACACCCATAACAAAATCCGTGGGCAGCAGCGGCCCCGACGACATCTACTACAACGACTTTGATTTGACCGTAATTTGCGTCAAGTGATTCCGTATCCCTTGCTCTTAAAACCTCGAAACTTACGTTACCTAGAATCTATATTGGCGAGAACACCGCCACCAAAGTAAACGTGTCTTGGAGCGTTGATTTCGCAAGGATCAAAGCCGTTTTACTTACATACGTCTGCAATGATGCAAGCGACCGAATCGAGGGATCACGTAAAGGCGCAATTCCGACGCGTGTCCTTCGCACGTGTTTGCTCGGCGGCGCTTGCGCTTGGCGGGCAGGTAGTGGCTGTAGGCGATTTCCTTGAGGTTCATGACCGTTCCTTTCAGCCTTGGAAAATCCCAGGTGCTTTTCTTTTGTTTCATACGTGTTTCCACCTGGGATTTTCCTGCCCGCTCGCCGAATATGACGGCAACGAAAAGGCACAAAGTTGACACAGTTTTCCCAGGTCGGAATAAACTGGCATATATTTCAACCCATGTTGATGGAACACGAAAGAGGATTGCCCAAGCAGCTCATGCGCGGACGGAAGCGGACGTGCAGGCAGCCGAGGTGCGTGCCCACCCCCCCCCTAATCAATGCGAAGGAAAACGACAGTTAGGGGTAAAGGAAAATGACGCGCATTCTGATAGTCGAGGACGATGCGGAGCATGCCCGCCGTATCGAGCGTGCTCTCGACGACATGGGAATAAAGCACTTGCACGCTTCTTCTGCGGAGGAGGCTGTGCAGATTGCCAGGAGAAACCGCATAAGGCTCTATCTGGTTGATGTTGAGCTTCCAGGCGTGAGCGGCTTCAGCTTCGTGCAGCTTGTGCGCGACAGGACGAACGCGCCCGTCATATTCATGGGCGACTTGGACGACGAGGCGCAGAAGGTGTACGGGTTTGGGATTGGGGCGGACGATTACCTGGTGAAGCCGTTCGGGATGCTGGAGCTCTCGTGCCGAATACGCGCGATACTGCGCCGGTGCGAGGTTAGGCATTGGCATGCCGATAGCGAGCTCGGGCTAGACCGCTCGGAGCAGACCGCCACGGTAGACGGCAGGAAGGTGCGGTTGACGAAGCTGGAGTTCGACCTGCTGTACCAGTTGGCTATGGCTGGCGGCTCGACCGTCAGCAAGGCGACGCTCATACGCGAGGCGTGGGGTGCCGAGTCCATGGCGAGCAGCAGGGCGCTGAAGGAGAGGATGCGCAACCTGCGCAAGAAGATAGGAGGCGGGCACATAGTGTGCGTCTACGGCGAGGGCTACAGGCTCGTGCCATGATTATGCCCCATCCTGTGCCCATTGTGGCCGGGAAGAGGCCGAACATACGAACCAACCAGGCAAGCCGCCCATCGGGGCGGCTTCCTTCGTCTTAGGAGCCTCAAATGTTCAACGGATACCAGCCATCGTTCCCCATGCCGTACCAGATGCCTCAGATGCAGCAACAGCAGCCGCAGGGCTTGCAGTTCGTCAACGGGGTTGAGTCGGCGCGGATGTACCAGCTCGCTCCCAACAGCCAGCAGATCCTCATGGACAGGAACCAGGCAAGGTTCTACGTGGTGGAAGCCGACGCGAGCGGGCAGAAGTCCGTGAGCGCATACGACTTCAAGGCCGCAGAGGACGCTCCGACGGAGTACGCCACCGTGAAGGACATCGAGACACTAAGGAGCAGCCTTGAATCCCTTGCTGAGCAATTCAAGCAGCATGCCGCAGCGGCAGCAGCCGCCCGACCTGATGCAGTTCATCAAATCGACCAACCCGCAGCAGGCCAAGCAGCGGGTGGAGCAGATGCTCCGCAGCGGGCAAATCACGCAAGGCCAGTGCTCCCAAGCATTTGAGGAAGCGAAGCAGATCATGTCCAGCCTGGGGCTGAAGTAGACACCTAACTCGCGAGAGGTGATTGATATGCACATTTCGAGAAAAGGAGTCCAAGATGGAAACTTCTCCCCTTAGCGCGGCGGACATCGCCGCAGTGGCCAAGGACGACGACTTCGGCGGCGGCTGGATGTGGATCATCGTCCTGTTCCTGTTCATGTACGGCAACGGCTGGAACCGAGGCAACGGAACCGAGCCAGTCACCGAGGCTGGGCTTTGCAATGCCATGAACTTCAACAACCTTGAGAATGCCGTGGGACGCATGAGCGACCAGCAGGTCGCCATCGCACGCCAGACCGACAACGGAATCTGCAACCTCGGCTACGAGAACCTGCGCAACTTCGCGCAGACCCAGCAGACCATCCAGAACGGCGACTACGCGCTCGCCCAGCAGATGTCCGACTGCTGCTGCAAGACCAACCGCAACATCGATTCCGTGAACTACAACGCGGCGATGAACACGGCTGCAATCAACGAGAACACCACCGCACAGGTGCAGAAGGTCCTCGATGCGCTCTGCCAGGGCAAGATCGATGCCCTTCAGGCGCAGGTAAACCAGCTTCAGATGCAGAACGCGCTCTGCGGCGTTGTGCGATACCCGAACGCCACCACCTACAACGCGGGCGGCAACCCGTTCTTCGGCGGCAACGGCTGCTGCGGCGGCTACGGAACCGCCTTCGCGGCTTAGGCGGTGCGCCATGGGCAAGACCGCTAAGTTCGCCTACGCAGGCGATGCAGCCCAGGCCGTGGGAGCTGGAGGCAGCATCCTGTTCCCGGTAGCTGCGAGCAGGACGCGTGCGGTCCAGGGCAACGGCTCGGGCGGAATCCTGCTCCGTGCGCCCGGCACGTACCGCGTGGTGTCGAGCTTCACGCTGAACGCCACCGCCGCAGGCACAGTGAACGTGCAGATGAGCAAGGGCGGCGTTCCCGCCGCCTCGGCAAAGGCGGGCGCGACGCTCGCTGCGGCGGGCGATCTCGCAACCGTCTCCATCGTCGACTACGTGACGGTGGTCAGCGGCATAGGCGGATCGTACGCGACGCTGACGTTCGCACCAGACGCTGCAGTCGGCATCGAGTCCGCGACCGTGCTCATCGAGCGCGTGTGCGGGTAAAAGCAACCGGGTGACACCTGGGGCATAAAGAGAAACGGGCACGTTGCCTTTTGGCGCGTGCCCGTTTTTTCTTGCCTGGTTTGGAAGGGAGGTGAAGCCGTTGATTGAGGCAAGCCAGCTGGTCGGCTGGGTCGTGTCCCCGCTGCTCGCATCAATCGTGGGCGGCCTGATCGTCTACGTGAAGGGAGCGGTAAAGCGCGAGTCGGCCCACGACAAGGCGATGGAGCAGGGGATGAGAGCGCTTCTGCGCCAGCAGCTCATCGACTACCACCGCGACTACGTTGTGGCGGGGCGCTCGTGCCCAGTGCGGGTGAAGGAGCAGGCCACCAGCGTCTACGCCGCCTACCACGACTTAGGTGGGAACGGCACGGGCACCCAGCTTTACCAGGAGATCATGAACGCACATGTAGAGGAGGATTGAGAGATGGAAGAAGAGAACAAGTACCTGCTGCCCGACAAGGTGTACGACGTGCTGAAGTGGGTCGGCCTCGTGGTCTGCCCTGCGCTGGCAACGCTCACGCTTACCGTGGGCAACACCGTGGGTTGGGCCGACACGGCAACCGCAGCGACCATCATCACGGGCATTGGGACCTTCATCGGCGCATGCATCGGCATCAGCGCGGTGAAGGGCGGTGGCGACCAGTGAGCAAGCACCAGAAGAGAGCATTCGTCGAGGTTGTCGGTCTGTTGCTTGCGCTTGTGCTGGCGGCTGCGCTAATGCCTGGCACGGCGCATGCCTACGAGCAGAAAGAGGCGATTTGCAACCAGGGGCACGGCTACAACAGCGCCCAGTATTTGACAGTGCACGAAACCGACAACCCTGGCGCTAGTTCGTACAACCATTACCGCCTTTACAGCCGCGGCTATGCCTACGCTGTCCAGTACGTAATGGACTTGGACGGATCCCCCGTGTACCACTGCATGGAGGATAACCGCAAAGCATGGGCTGTTGGCAACGGGAACAGCCGTTGCGTCAACATCGAGCTTTGCCACGCAACAAGCCGCGCCGATTTCAACAAACAATGGGACGAAGCCGTTAAATGGTGCGGCGATTATCTCAACAAACGAGGTTGGGGAATTGATCGGCTTATCAGCCACAACGACGCTAGGATGCGCTGGGGCGGAACCGACCATACCGACCCACTGAGCTACTTCAGCTCTTACGGCAAGAGCTGGAACATGTTCAAGGCCGAGGTTGCTGCCTACATGAAGACTGGTCAGACTGGCGGCACCGTTGAGCAGGGGACTACCGAGACCCAGGCACCGTCGAGCTACAACGGCTCCAAGAGCTATAGCATCGGCAGCACCTACACGGTGACCGCTTCCGCGCTTCACGTCCGCAGTGGCGCTAGCGTAAACTACGGCATCGTCCGCACCTACCCGCACGGCCTGCGCTTCACTTTGCTCGAGACCAAGGGCAACTGGGGTCGCACACCCTCTGGCTGGGTATGCATGGACTACGCCACGAAGGCAGCCGCTAAGTCTGGCGGCACGATCAAGAGCACGGGCGGCACGTATCGCGTGACCGCATCGGCGCTCCACGTGCGCTATGGCGCAGGCACTGGCTACGCGAAAGTTCCTTATCGCAGCCTCACCGCCAACGCCAAGGCTCACGCTTACTCCAACGGCTGCCTGAAGAACGGCACCCGCGTGACGGTGCTGCAAACGTCCGGCAACTGGGCGCGGATTCCGTCTGGTTGGGTTTGCATGGACTACCTGGTTTGCGCCTAATCGCGGCGACCTCGCGCCTAATCGCGGCGACCCCGCGCCGAACCCGCGCCGAACCCGCGCCGAACCACTTAAAACGATTCGTCTTGTCACTAAAACCTCACTCAAAGCTTTTAGTGATAGAATCGCCCGATAAGCCGCCTGCGCCTCTGACGCAAGCGAAACCTGGCGGCAGACCATGGTAACCGCGTGGAATAGAGCCAAGGGCTTTGGTCTATCGGGGGCATAAGAACGGGGCACCTGGCTTTTCGCTGGGTGCCCCTCTTTTGTGCCTAAAAATGGGCTTGTGCAATTTTTGGCGCGAATCTTTGCACAACTTTGTGCACAAAAAGAAAAAGGTCAGAGCGTTCTCACACTCTGACCTGGTGTTTCGGTGGTGCGCCGTGAGGGAATCGAACCCGCGGCCTTGGGATTAAAAGTCAGGAGGAGCCGACTTCTGGTGTTCAAACCCGTCATATTCCGTCTTATTACATGCGCTTTCGCACGAACAGGAAAGCAGGCGGCTCATTTGGTTGTGCACAAGGTGTGCAGCTTTGCACAACTCCTTGCACATGCTCCCTGTGACACCCAAATCATAATGCAAAGCGTCACGTTCTGGCTTTCGGAAACAATGCGTTTCCTCTCCCTCCTAACCGGTTTGGCCCGTGCGCGCACCTCCTTTCTGGGGAACGGCCCGCCGCCCATCATCTTTCCCTTTCGTTTGGTTGACGTTACTTTCTGCATGGCGGCGGGCTGACCCCACGAAACCGAGAGGCCGCATTCCGCGGCCTTTTCTTGTTTAAGTGCTTACCTATATATATGTAAGCTATTCCGACGGCTTGCCCAGCACGGAGACGACGCTTGCAAGCTGCTCTGCGCTCATGCGGTCGTAGTGCTGGAATGTTACCGTCGGCGTTGCATGCCCCAGAAGCTTCGCGACGGTGCCGAGATCGACCCCCTTGGCGTGGAGCATGGTTGCGTACGAGTTGCGCAAGTTCATCCACGGCACGTAGCGGTGCGGCTTCCCGAAGTGCCATCGCTTGTACGCCGCGCTCATCAGGTCAGGGTTCAACGGCTCGCAGTCGTCCCCCTCGCAAACCCAGGTGTCCCCCAGCCTCTCGAAGCTTATCTCCCGCAGGCGCTGCGCGTACGGCATCGGTATGACGGCTTCGCGGTAGCTCCCCTCTGTCTTCAGCTTCACGATGCGCACGCCGCCCTTGGCGTTCTGCGCCCCGCGCTGCACTCGCACAACGGCGTAGCCGTCCTGGAAGCCTATGTCCGCCCATTGCGCGCCGAACGCCTCCTCGCGGCGAAGCCCGCCGAACGCCGACAGTATGAACGGCGCTTCCCAGCGCTCACCCCTGGCATCGGCCAGGATGGCGGCGAGCTCCGATTCCGTATGCACCGATTCGGACACCTCGCGGCTGCTCTTCTGCGGCTTGGGCGGCAGCTGATAGCGCTTTGTGAAGGGGGATTCGTTGCACATGTCGTTGTCGACGGCGAACGAGAACATGGCGCGGAACACGGCGAGCGCCTTCTTCGCGCTGCCGTAGGTCATGCCGTCAAGCCACTCCTGGACCTCGGCCTTCCTGATGGAATCCAGCTCGCGCTCCCCGAACGTCGGCTCTATCGCGGTGCGGTAGGCGCTCTCGTAGCCCTCGACGGTGGAAGGAGCAAGACGCTCGATGTGCTTGCTGTAATGCTGCACCCAAAGCCTGGAAACCGTCATGACGGCAGGGCTTACGCGGAACCTATCGTGCTCTATGCGCAGCTCCGCCAGGCGCTTCGATGCGTCCTTCTTGGTTCCGTGCACCGTCTCGTATCCCTGGCGGCGCTTGCCTGTGCTGGGGTCGTTTGGCAGCGGGTAGCGCAAGCGCCAGATGCCAGGGCCAGCCGCCTGGATGCTGCCCCATGCGCTTCTCCTGGCCATGTGCTAGCGCCTTCCGAAGTCCATGGAGGCGTACACGGCGCGCCCAAGGAAGCGCAGGCTCGGGGCGTTTGGGTCGGTTTGATCGACGACTATGCGATGGAAGGAATCGCTGGTGCTCTCTGGGGAAAGTATGGCAAGGCCGTCCGTGAGCCTCAGGCGGCGCAGGATGGGGCTGCCGCCGCCGACCTCGGCAAGGGCCAAGTCCCCGTCGGCAACATCGCGCGACGTGTCTATGAGCACGTGGGAGCCAGGCGCAAAAACCAGGTTCATGCTCTCGTCCTCCTGGACGATGAAGAAGTTGCCATCACGGCAGTACTTTGCCGGGCACGGTATCGGCTCTTCCCCGCCCTCGACATGCAGGAAGGAATCGGCAGAAACGGGCTTGGCCTGCGCGGGATCGGTTGCCGCGCTGATGCCGCTTCGCTTTGCGAGGTAGCCGTTCTCCGACACGAGATCGTCGACTGAAACGCCGAACAGCTCCGCAATGTGCGCCAGCATTTTCTGGCGCGGCGGTATGTTCCTGGTTTCCCATCCGCTTACGGTGGTAATCGTCACACCTACTTTTTCGGCGAACTCCGCTTGCGTCAAATCGTTATTCTCACGCAGCGCCTTTATGTTTCGCCCAGTCGCTGATCTCTCCATCAATGCCCCCTTCTCGGTGAGCTTTCTCTTTAATATATAAGTTTAGGAAATAAACAAAATATTGATATAAGTTTATTATTTACAATTCATTGTTTATAACCTATAGTTACAACTACCAAAGGAAAGGGGTATCCAGAATGAGTAAATATGGAAGCAAATACGGCCTGTTCAGCCGCGATACCGAGCTTCTAGAAAGCTTCTGGGAGGAAGATGACAAGCATGCTCTAATCAAAGCATTATGCCTGGCAGAATGCGATTTTAACGCAAAATGCGAGAAGGGCTTCATGCTCGCAAGAATCGATTTTCAGAGCGCTCCATTCCGCGTGATCGCGAACGTCAAGAACAGCACCACGCTGTAATTTTTTTTTAATCTGTTTTTGTAAGTTTTATTAACAGTCGAAAGGGAAAGGTAGCGATGGAGACGAAAAAGTTCAAGGCGCCTCACCTGTACACGGTGAGGGAAGCCGCCAAGCAGTACGGAGTACCGAGCGAGACGCTTTACCGCGAGATTCGCGCGGGCAGGCTGAAGGCGATCGTTCGCAGGGGCTGCAAGCGCGGCCTGCGGCTTTCCGATTCGGCCATGGCGAAATGGCTTGATTCCGCCTACGAGCCGTACGTGTGGGAAGGCGGCGAGCGATGAGCGCGGCAAGGCTTCTGGCGGCAGCGCTGCTGGCGCTTGGGTGCATCGTCGGGGCAGCGCAGAACGCCCAGAACGATGCGATGCAGCAGTACCGCGCAGACCATGCCCTAACCGCCCAGCAGGCACGCGACATTGGATGGGAGGTAGATGCGTGATGTACGCCGTGAACCGCATACCGAACAAGCGCCGCCATCGCTCCACCGTTCGCAACGGGCACATTGCAACCTACACGGACAGCAGGACGGCGGCGGACGAGCAAGCGGTGAGGGACGCGTACAAGGGGGAATGCTTCGATTGCGCCGTGCGCGTTGTCGTCCACACCTTCAAGGCGCTGCCGAAGAGCCGCCCGAAGCGCATCGAGAGGGAGCGCGACACCACGAAGCCCGACATCGACAACGTGCTGAAGGCCGTGCTCGATGCGCTCAACGGGGTTGCCTACAGGGACGATTCGCAGGTTGTCGAGGTTCGGGTCGTGAAGCACGACCGAACGCGCAAGCAGGGCGATTCTATCCGCTTCGAGGTTGAGCCGATACCGGAGAACGAGCTGGTATGACGCGCAGCTACCGCAAATGGCTCCCCTACGAGGTTGCGGCGCTGGAGGAATGGGCAGGAACGGTGCCAACGGCCGAGATAGCCGAGCGCCTTGGAAGAAGCACTAAAAGCGTTGACCACAAGGCAAAGGCGATGGGCCTTTCCCTCCGATGCGAATGGCACCTGGAATGGTGCAACGGGTGCAGCTGCTGGCGCACCAGCGTTGATGCCGACACTGGCGAGTGCCAGGTGTGCAAGGTACGGCACAAGATGCAGGCAACCGAAGCCGAGTGCACGGCGCTGTACCTGGCACTTGGGCCAGATTCAAAGGGCCAGCGCGGCGGCGTCATGCCGGGCAAGCGCTCCAAGCCAATCAAGACCCCGCGCCCGCCGAACCTCAAAGGCATGTCAAAAGCGGAGCGCCGCGAAGCCGAGCAGCGGTTCTTCGAAGAACTGGAGGAATGGCACCTTGTCAACGTGCAAAGGCGCTACGCAACGGCCCGCAAACGGCTACAAAGGGCGCGTGAAGATTTTATGAACATAAAAATAGATGGGGAAAACCCAGGTCAGAAGGGAAAAAGAAATGGCTAACGCAATCACAGCCGACGAGGAACTGGCGCTGATGCGCGTTCTGAAGAAGCGTGTAGACAACCGCGTGAAGGAGCTTGAGGGCGAGGCAAAGGACGAGCTTCTTGGCTTCTACGACTCCTGCGGCATCGACCGCCGCCAGGTAAAGGCCAACGGGCAGAACGTGGGCACCATCTCGGTGGTGTTCAGCAAGCCGAAGGCGGCAATCGACCCGCTCCGAAAGGCCAAGGCGCTGGACTACCTGGCATCGTGCGGGCTCACCGAGGAAACGCCCGTGAAGGGATGGGAGGAGCGCTTCGCCCAGTGCGGGGACGACATCATCGACTGCAAGACCGGCGAGGTCGTGGACTTCCTGCTTTGGGAGCCGCAGCGCCCCAAGGCGGTGCGCACGGCGGTTAAGGAGCAGGAAGCGGTGGCGGCGCTTATGCCGCTGGTAAACGGCATGAGCGCAACGGCGCTGTTGGAAGGAGAAGAGCAGTAATGACAGAGGAAAAGACATCGAGCATCGTCGAGAAGCTTGCTGAAGCTCAGAAGCGCATGAAGAACCCGAAGCTCGACAAGGTGAACCCAAGGTTCCGAAGCGGGTACGCAAGCCTCGCGAGCATCCTCGAATGCGTAAGGCCGGCGCTGAACGAGCAGGGGCTGTTCTTCACGCAGTCGGTTTCCATCGAGAAGGAAGGCCGCGCTGTTGTCACCACGAAGGTGAAGGACGGCTGCACAACGGAAACCCTGGACAAGCGCCCAATTCGCATAACAGGCGACCCGCAGAAGGACGCGAGCGCCGAAACCTACGCGAAGCGCTACGCGATCTGCACCGTGTTCGGAATCGTCGGCGACGAGGACGACGACGGCAACGCGGCAGAAGACGGAAGCCGCAACCAGCATCAGCAGGCACAGCAACAACCCGCGCAGCAGGCTAAAAGCGAGCAGCGTTTGGGACAGATCGCAGAATCTGTGGAGTTCCCCAGCGGCGAGGAAGAGCGCAGAGCGGCAGAGAAGCGCCTGCGCGGGATGTTCGTCGAAGGCAAGCAGGCTGGCTTCGACCTCCAGGGCTTCCACGCCTACGCACGCCAGGCCCATGGCTGCGACTACCTTCAGATGACCACTGACCAGCTGACCGCCTGCGCCGACGAGTTCAAGCGCCGCCTTGACCGCTTCCAGCAGGCAAACGCGGAGGTCGAGCACGTATGGGAGTAGCGATCAGGCCCTGCAGCATGCCAAACGTGCGCCGCGGCGGAGGCTACCGAAACCGCAAGCCCGAGTACGAGCAGGCGTTCAACGAGTTCATCGAGAGCGGCGCTGAATGCGCAGAGGTGTGCATGGACGGCAAGAGCATGAACACGGTGTTCGCCGCGATGCGCAGCCGAGCCGAGAGGGCAGGCAACGTCAAGGCGTTCACGGCGCAGGGCCGCGTGTACCTGCGCCGAACCGATACAGAGGAATCCGACCAGTAAGGAGAAGAAATGAGCATCAACCGAGTTGCAATCAGCGGGAACCTGACCCGCGACCCAGAGCTGCGCCAAACGGCTGGCGGCATGGCGATCCTGGGCTTCGGCGTGGCGGTGAACGACCGTCGCAAGAACCAGCAGACGGGCGAATGGGAGGATTACCCGAACTTCATCGATTGCACCATGTTTGGCGCTCGCGCAGAGAGCGTTTCCCGCTTCCTTTCCAAGGGTAGCAAGGTAGCCATCGAAGGAAAGCTTCGTTGGAGCCAGTGGGAACGCGACGGCCAGAAACGCAGCAAGGTGGAGGTAATCGTCGACGAGATCGAGTTCATGAGCCGCCAGCAGGGGCATCTCGGCAGCGAGCCGGTGTACGCGGCGGCGGCACCCGCACAGCCGATGCAGCCTGTGCAGCCTATGCAGCAGCAGTTCGGCGGCATGCCCGCACCGCAGCAGGCCGCGCCGAGCATCTACGACGACGACATCCCGTTCTAGCAAGTGGCGGAAATGGATGAGTTCGAGGAAACGCCGCCGTGCCTGGAGCCGAGCAACTTCACCTGGTTCGCGAGCTACACCAAGGCAATGGAGATGCTGCCAGCAGACAAGCAGGCCGAGTTCGCAATCGGCGTGATCCGCTACGGGGCATACGGGAGCGAGCCCTTCTTTGAGTACCCGCTTGATTTCGCCTTCGAGCTTATCCGCCCGAACATCGACAACTCGCGCAAGTGGTCTCAGATGGGCAAGAAGGGTATGGAGAAGCGTTGGGGAAA
>ENA-ORUM01000863-ORUM01000863.1-human-gut-metagenome-genome-assembly--contig:-NODE-863-length-30643-cov-2.841278_pt1 | contig 30643 bp, 42 predicted proteins | sample MGYA00242083_ERZ509217 | MGnify/ENA primary metagenome ERZ509217 (study PRJEB26280, sample SAMEA2338831) | human gut metagenome | biome: human gut; feature: human-associated habitat; material: faeces...
CGGGTGACATAGGAGGTGGGAAGATTGTCCCGCAGAAAAGGAAAGAAAGCCGGCACAACAAAGCCGGTACAGACAGCGGATGCGTTTAGCAATCCGCTTTTTCATTTAGGATACGGATCCCAATCTCCATTGGAAGCAACAGAGTATCCCTTGACCCGCATGACATACGACTATGCCCTTTTGAACAGCCTGTATCGATCCAACTGGGTGGTACAGAATGTAGTGGGTATTATACCGGATGATATGCTGCGGGAAGGCTTTACGGTATCCGGTTCCATTGCTCCAAAGTATCAGCAGGAACTTGACCGCTGTTTGCGGCAGACGCAGCTGTATGATCGTATCAATGAGGGTATGCGCTGGGGCAGGCTGTATGGTGGCGCGGCTGGATTGATTTTGATTGGAGGGCAAGAAGATTTGTCCAAACCTCTTGAACTGGACACCATACTTCCAGGTACCTTTGCTGGGCTGTATATCGTTGACCGATGGTCCGGTATCACACCCGGTATGGAATTGGTTTCTGATTTGGCAGACCCTGATTTTGGCTTGCCCAAATACTATGACATCAACATGGCAGACGGCAGAACGGTGGTATCTGTCCATCATTCCCGCATCATTCGCTTTGTCGGTCGGGAACTGCCGTATCTGGAAAAGATGGCAGAAATGTACTGGGGAGAATCGGAGGTGGAAGCCCTCTATGCGGACGTGGTGAAACACGACAATGTGGCAGCGAACATGGCTGCTTTGACCTTCCGTGCCAATGTGGATTCCATGGAGGTGGAAAATCTGGACCAGCTTTTTTCTGTTGCGCCCACTGCCATCCAGCAACGTTTCTGGAACATGATGCAGGCACAGAACGTGCTGAAATCCAATTTCGGTATGCAGCTGGTGAATAAGGGCGATTCGGTGAAAAATACCCAGTACACCTTTACGGGCTTACAGGAAATCTACGACAGCATGTGCCTTGACTTATCCGGTGCCAGCAGGATTCCAGTGACAAAACTGTTTGGGCGTGCGCCGGCAGGACTGAATGCCACAGGGGAAAGTGATCTGCAAAACTATTACGATTATGTGGACACTTTGCGTGAAAGCAAGCTGCGCCCCATTCTGGAAAAGTTGCTGCCCATCATAGCCATGAGCGTGTGGGGCGGCGTTCCGGAAGACATGGATATCCAGTTCCCGCCACTTTGGACGCCAACAGCCAAAGAAGTGGCAGAGATCGCAAAGGCAAAAGTCGAAACTATCATTGCCGCTTTTCAGGCAAACCTATTGGATCAGGCAACTGCCCAGCGCGAACTGAAAAAACTGGCAGAAGAAACTTCTATGTTTGACAGTATTTCCGAAGAAACCATCAAGAAAAATGAGGGAAAGACCTTTCAGGATGTGACGGCTCTGCGTGATCCACTTATGGGAATCAATTTTTAGGAGGGATTGTAATGGAAAAATATATTGGTACAAAAATTATTGAAGCAGTACCTGCGTATCGTTGTAAGGATAGCTGTGGGAAAACTGTTATCACTCAGAGTGAAGAAGATGCATTTACAAATTATCAGGTAGCGGAAGAAGGTTATCGCGTCCGCTATCCTGATGGATATGAGAGTTGGAGCCCGAAAGATGTTTTCGAAGAAGCTTACCGTAAAACAGATGACATGAATTTTGGATTGGCAATTGAAGCTGTGAAGAAAGGAGAAAAGGTTGCAAGAAAAGGTTGGAACGGTAAAAACCAGTATGTACAACTTGCGACAAACATTAGATACATGACGTTTGCTAAAAAAATTGTGAACGCAGAACATAGCGCAATCGGAAACAAAGCTCTCGCTTTTGTAGGCACTTCCGGTATACAGCTGGGATGGCTCGCATCGCAAGCAGATATGCTGGCAGACGATTGGTACATTGTCTGATTAGATTCAAATGATTGCACACCAGAGGTGATCAACATTGCCAGTATTAAACATTCCACCAAACGAAAAAGAACTGGAAAAACTGATAGCTATATTCCTGCGAGCAGAGACAGCCATCATCAATGAGATCGGGCGGCTGCGCTCACAAGGATTGGTGGATTATCATGCTGTGGCTGCCCTGAACCGAATACAGGCTATCTTGAAACAGATGGAAACAGACTGCTGGGAATATGTACCAAAGATGGTAGAACAACAGTTTTATGTTCGGGTACCAGAAGCCCGTAAGATATTGGAACCAGTGGAAAAACATGTCCGAGGATATGAAAACGCGGAGGCGTTGACTGCTACACAGTACAGCATTATGGACCGTCTGGTGACCAATCTCATGGGGGAAATCGTAGAAGCATCAGGAACGGCACAGAACACTCTGCAAAATGCCCTCATCGGCAGAACGCAGGGGGATATTTTCCGCCGGGTTACTTTGGGAACATTAGCCCAGACACAAGCCATGGGGAAAGGTGCCCAGAAAGCTACAAATGATATTTTTCAGGCATTGGCAAGAGAAGGCGTCACAGCATTTGTAGACAAAGCCGGAAGAAGATGGAGACTGCATACCTATTGCAGTATGGTGGCACGAACCACCAGCAGACAGGCGGAAGTGCTGGCAACACTGACGGCAGACGAAGAACACGATTTGTACAAAATCAGCAGTCATGGAACTACTTGCAAAATCTGTGCGCCGCTGGAAGGTCGGGTTTACAGCAAAAGCGGAAAAGACCCAAACTTCCCGCCGCTATCTTCTGCCTTTGGGAAGATTGACCCAACAGGTCCCAATGATTTAACCAACAGTTATTTGAATATCCATCCAGAATGCCTGCATGTATTGACGCCATGGACATCGGCAGGCAGGAGTGAAGAAGAAATACAGAAAATCAAAGATTTTTCCAGTTTCAAAAAGAATCCTCCCACTATGGACCCCAGAACCCAAAAGCAGATAGACGCCTACCGGAAAAAGGAAACGGCAAGGGCTGACTGGCTGCGGGACTATCGGCAGTGGGAAACATACCGCATGACGCTGGGAAATCAGGTGCCTAAGACATTTGAAACCTTCCGGAAACATAAGCGGCTGGGGGATGATAAGTACAAGAAATGGATGCAGTTATATCGCAAGGAGGGAAGGACCACCGATGAAAAATAATTACATGGTAAGATCAGGATTGGCGCCCAACAAACCGCCACCCCCACCACCAGAATTACCAGAAAGGAGAGGCACTATGGAAGGATATGTTGAACTTTTGAAGAAAGCCCTTGCGGCTGAAACAGAAACAGTACGCCTTTATACAGCAATTCTTGCGCTGGCACCACAGAAGCACGTAACAAAGCTGCTGGAAATCAATGCAGACGAAACAGACCATCAGAGTATCTTGACTGATATGTTGGTGGAAGCATTGACAGGGCAGAGTGCAAATCAGGAAAAACTGGTACCGGGGGTGAGATAGATGCTGACATATTACGGTACCGAAATCAGCCCCAACCAGACAAAAACGGATGAGGGCTTTTTGATTTGTAAAAATGTCCCCATTGCCCGCACAGGTACCATGGAATATCTGGCAAGGGAACTTGGTCTGGACGGCGATCCGGAAAGAATCGTCACGGTCAATCGCTACGAGGAGGATGTTTTTTCTCCGGCTGCAATGGCGTCTTTTGAGGGAAAGATCGTCACAGACAATCATCCGCCCGACAACCTTCTGCCGGAAACAGCAGGAGCGTACAGTCGGGGGCATGTCCAGAACGTACGCAGGGACGGTGACAAGCTGGTGGCAGACTTGCATATCACAGATGCGTCTCTCATTAGCGACATTGAAAATGGTGTGAAGCGGGAAGTTTCCTGCGGTTATACCTGCATTTATGTACCTGATGGAAACGGGTACCGACAAACACAAATCAGAGGGAACCATGTGGCGGTGGTACCGGCTGGGCGTGCTGGGCGTGAGGTAGCCATCAAAGATAAACAACCAGAAAGAGGAGTGAATCACATGAGTAAATTCAGAACAGAGATTTTGAAGCTCTTTGGGAGCGCGGCAAAAGATGCCAATCCTGAAGAACTGGAAAAAATGGTAGAAACAACGGCAACGGCACTGGATGCGGAAACGACACAGGCTCCTGCACCCGAACCGGAAAAGAAACCGGAAGAACAGCCCAAAGAAACAGAAGATGGTATGCAGGGTGGCGATCTTGGTGCAAAGCTGGATAAACTCATCGAAATGATGGGGGCTTTCATGGAAAATCAGATGGACAAAAAGAAAATGTCTGATGAATCTGATATCGACAAGGAAATTGCCCGTCTGGTCGGGGAAGAACCTGCAGCAGAGCCGAAAAAGGCAGTTACCATTTCTGCGGAAGAAACGGAAGACAAAAAATGTACTGCCGGTGATGCTTTCACTGTAGAGCTTCTGAAAAAAATTCGTCCGGCTGTGGCAGCTATTGGAAATAAGGATGAACGCGCCCGTGTCGTAGATGCGGTACTGTCTTCCATCCGTTCCGGCAATATGGGGGCAGATATCCTTGCCGCTACTCAGGACAGTGCAAAGAAATCATCCAGCCAGCGTAAAGACATGAGTACCATTTGCGCAGAGCAGAAGGAAGCTTATGCCAAATTCAATCCACACTTAAACAAATAAGGCGGTGAGCGTATGGGTTTACAAACACAATCCATTGGAAAAAGCATGCAGTATGGTTTTGCTGGTTCTTTTTCCAGACAGCCTGATATGATCGTCAATACTGCGCCTTTGGGTGGAGAAATGCCAATCCTGTTTGGGACAGCATTGAAACGTGGAGAGAATGGCGCAGTCTTACCAATGGGAGCAGGGGACACAGCCAATCAGTTCGTTGGGATTGCTGGGCGCGAAGTTAAAACTGCAGTAGATTATCTGGCACAGAGTACAGGAGCATATTTCCCGGAAGACGCTGTGTCTGTATTCCAGCGTGGGTGCATCAATGTGCTGTGTCAAAGGGGGAACCCTATCATTGATGGCAAAGTATATGTCAGAGTGGCAGAAAATCCGTTATTTGCAGATGCTATGGTTGGCGGTCTGGAAGCTACAGAAGATGGGGAAAATACTATCCAGCTGGTGAATGCCCAGTGGAATGGTTCTGCCGATGAAAACGGCATTGCTGAATTAAGAATAGCATATATCGGACCAACAGAAGGCGCAGCAGGACCACAAGGTCCTATGGGACCAGCCGGACCAAAAGGAGAAACGGGTCCACAGGGACCAGCGGGTGAAAAAGGGGAAACTGGGGCACAAGGTCCTCAGGGTGAACCCGGACCAGCAGGTCCACAAGGACCGGCAGGACCTTCTTATACCCTTCCGGCTGCCACACCAGAGGCTTTGGGAGGAGTAAAGCAGATGCCTGCTATTGCAAATATTGCTGCTGCACCTACTCAGGAGGATTTTAACGGTCTTCTGGAAAAATTGCGAGCAGCAGGTTATTTACAAAATTAAAAAAGGAGTGTGAAAGATATGGGACTGAATACACAGGTGATCGGCACTGGTATGCCGAATGGTCAGGCGGGTTCTTATGCCAGACAGCCTGATATGATTATCAACACAAGACCCGCAGGAGGCAGCACAAATATTCCTTTCGGCGCACCACTGGAATATGCCGCTGACGGTGTGACAGTGGTACAGATGGGGGCGTCTTCCACAGCGGATAAGTTTGTGGGCATTGCTGCCAGAGAGGTGAAAAGCTCTCTGAACTATCTGAATCAGGGGCAGGGTGAATACGCACCCGCAGAAGCGGTACCTGTATTCCAGAGAGGCAGCATCAATGTTTTCTGCCAGAGAGGTACTGCAAAACTGGGCGGCAAGGTGTTTGTCCGTACAACAGAAAATGGCAGCTTCTCTACTGCAAAAGTCGGCGGATTCGAGGCAGAAGACGACAGCGGCAAAGTAGTAGAATTGACCAACTGTCAGTGGGCAGGTCCTGCAGATGCCAATGGTATTGCAGAACTGCGCATCCTGACTATGAACAATGCGTAAGGAGGGAACGATATGAGTTATAACTATATGGGTGTCTTTGACGGTGGCATCATTACTCCCAAACAGACACATCCCGTAGGTATGCCTGTGATGGACGCAGCAGGGATTGCTTCCGGCAATGCGTTTTTGACTTCCGAGCTGGAAAAAAGAGATCCGATCATCCGGCAGCCTCTGACCAGTGTGACATATCCTAGAGATGTACCCATCGAAACAGGCGGCGGTTGGGTAGAATTTGCTTCTGCCTTGTCTGTGCAATATGGTGTGACAGGCGGCAGCGGTGACAGTCCTATCACAGCAGGTGGCGCAAATGGTATTCCTATTGTGCAGGCGTCTTTGGACAAAGGGCTGTTTAAGGCACATGTATATTCTGTGGCACTGCGTATCATGTTTGTGGACATGCAGAAATCTAGCTATATCGGCAGAAGTCTGGATCAGCTGCTGCAGGAGGGTGTCCGCCTGAGCTACGACAAGCACATGGATGAAAATGTCTATGCCGGTTTTGCGCGGTATGGTACTTACGGTCTGGTAAATCATCCTGACGTGACAGAAACCACTGTGGCAGACGGCGCGAAAGGAACCAGCAACTGGAAAGACAAAACACCGGATGAAATCCTGCTGGACATCAATACTGCTATTTCTGCTACCTGGGAAGCGGCTGGTTTTGATACGGCAGCTATCCCGAATCACATTTTGGTACCTTATGAACAGTATCTGTATCTGGTGAATACCAAGGTTTCTGAACTGGCAACCAAAAGCATTTTGGACTATCTGCTGGAAAACAACATCGTAAACAAAGAAGGCAAAGGTCAGCTGTATATCGGTGCAACTGCGTGGTGCAAAGGCGCAGGTACTGGAAGCAAAGACAGAATGGTCGTTTATGTGAACCATGAACGCTTTATTGGTCTGGATGAGCTGGTTCCCCTGAACAGAATTATGACACAGCCCAATGTGGCGCATGTGTGCTATGACACTGCGTATATGGCGAATATTTCCGAAATCAAAATGATGTACCCCAACACCGTGACATATTGGGACGGCATTGGCGGCGACGAATAAGGAGGTATGAAAGATGGCAACAGTGATTATTTCCAAAAGAAACATCATCATCCCTAGCCCTGATGGTAGACAGGCATATCCTATCCCCAAAGATTACATCGGCTCTGTGCCTGATTGGGTGACAAAAACAAAATATTTCAAAGAACTGGTAAAAGATGGGAAGATTGCAGTATCTTCCACCACAAAGGACAATGCTCTGGAACAGGCAGATGCAGAGGCGAAAAAGGCAGAACAGGAAGCCAGAGAAAAAGCCAAAGCTGCAGCAGAGGCAGAAAAGGCAGAACAGGAAGCTGCAGAAAAGTCTGAAGAAGCAGAAAAACCTGAGAGAAAGAAGAAATGAGGTGATGCGGGATGTTCTGTATGAAACCACAGTTTTTGGGTATCAAAGCCGCTGCGTCTAATATCGGGCATGCGGTAGGCAATTATACAGCGGAAATGTTCCAGCAGGACTTCCCGCAGTTTTTTACAGCTGATGGAGAATCCCTCCTGCCGGAAACTATGCTGAATCAGTTTATCAACCGGGCGAACACATCTATCCAGCCGGATAAATGGCTAGACGGTTGGCGGTATGCAGCTGGGCTGTATGTAGCCCATTATGGGACCCTGTATCTGCGTACCTTTTCCCCTGCCAGCGAAACAGCGGGACAGGCGGCAGCCACAGGGGCGTTGGTTGGTGTGGTGAAATCGGAAACACTGGGAGATACCAGCGTAACCTATGACACTTCTGCATTGACCAAAGCTACAGAGGAATGGGGCAGTCTGAACGCCACCCAGTATGGTCAGATTCTGGCGACAGAAGCAAGACTGGTGGGCATGGGCGGAACCCTTGTTATTTAGGGGGTGTAGTTTATGAATTTTGACGCATGGTACACCGATACAGTAGATGTGTGGCGTGTGGTGTCGGATGAATCAAAGGCACTGATTTCCAACAGCAGAGAACAGGTTTTGACAGCTGTTCCTTGCCGGGTATATCGTTCCGGAAAGAAAGCCATTCAGATGCAGCAGACCGCGGCAAATATCAATCAGGAGGATAGTTTGGCTTGCGGCTTGGGTGTGGATATTCGTCCCGGTGATGAACTGATTATCCATCGTGGCGCAAGAATTGGCAGGAATTTTGCCAATATCCGAGCCTTTGCAGCAGACCCAAACTATTACCCAGAACCGGTGGGGAACATCATGGGAGGTCTTGCCCATCAGGAAATCCATCTGCTACAGCAGGAAAGGGTGTGAAGCTATGAGTTTTACAGTCAGCTTACAGCAACGCATCCAACAGCTGAAAAAAGCACAGGAAGATGTCCCAAGGGTACTGGCAGAGGTGGCAAAGGACGCCACTTTGCGTGCCATAGAGGCGGCAACAGATGCTACACCACCCACAGCCGGTGATTTGCGAGGTACAAACACCCGCAGCGGGGAATTGAAACAGCATTGGGCAACCGACAGCAAACCAGAGCCGCAGATTACGGGGAATAAAGTGGAAACAGAACTGCGGAACAATCTGAATTATGCCTCTTATGTGAATAATGGACACCGCATGGATCAGCATTTTGTACCGGGGCTATACATCAACGAAGACAGTGGTCTGCTGGAGTATAACCCAAACAAGGATGAGGGCATGGTCGTGGGTACCAAAACAAAGTATGTCAAAGGGAAGTTTATGGCGGACAAAGGGAAACAGGCTTATGAAAAAACGGTGCTGTCAGAACTGGACAAAAAGATAAGGGGGTTGATGGAATGAATTATACGGTGGAAACGGTTGCCGATTCTTTATCGGACTATCTGAAACTATTTTTACCTGAATTTTCTTTCTACCAAGACCCAAATCAGCAGGGTACCAAAATTCCCTGTATGTTTCTGCAGCAACGGTACAGCAACATCAAGCTGGAAACTGGCGGGTACTATTTGCGTACCATCGGCTTAGACCTGACCTGTCTGGAGGAATACAACCTGCCCGATCTGCAGCGGAGATACCAGAAGACAGCGGAGATTTTAGACTTACACATGGAAACATTCCCTTATACGGACGGCATCCAGACAGAACCGGTACAGATTCGCACCTATGACAGGGAATGGGACATCGATCTGAACGAACTGCACTATCGATTTGAAATCAGAGAGCGTGTTCGGATTCCGAAAGAAACCATCAAAATGCAGACCATTGAAAAATACAATGAGGAAGTGGTGGAATGAAAAAAGAAAACAAGTCCCAGGAAAAACGGTACAAACGGGAAGCGCTGCTGAAAAGTGAGCGCTTTGTTCATGTACAGCAAGATTTCCTGCGGGCGATTTTGACAGAAGAAACTTATACCATGGCAGAAGCCCAGAAAGCGGTGGATGCCTTTTTTGGAGGTGAGAAATAATGGCAGGTGGAACATGGACCAAACAGGATAAGGTGCGCCCGGGCGTCTATATCAATTTTACATCAGAGGCGCAGAGAGGGCTGTCTATTGGCAGCCGTGGTGTGGTTGCCATTTGTGAGCCTATGAGTTGGGGACCTGTTGGAAAGGTCATGGAAGTGGAAGCAGGGGCAGATACGACTCCCTTTTGCGGCTATCCCATTTACACGGCACAGGCACGGTTTTTGCAGGAAATCTTCAAAGGCAGTGACCGGACAGACGGTGTCACAAGAGTTTTGCTGTATCGTCCTGCTGCAAGCAGTTCTGTGCAGGCAACGGTGACAGAGGGACAGATGACAGCCACAGCCCTTTATCCCGGCGTCAGAGGGAACGATATCACCATTGTGGTGACAGAACAGGCGGATGCGGAAGGAACCTTTGATGTGCAAACCGTTGTGGACGGTGCCGTGGTGGATACCCAGACGGCAAAAAAAGTGGAAGAGCTGAAAGCCAATGCATGGGTGACATTCAGCGGTAGCGGTGCATTGACAGAAACAGCAGGGGTGAAACTGGCAACAGGTGCAGATGGTACTGTGGAAACAGCAGCTTATACCACATTCCTGTCCAATATTGAAGCCTATGACTTTGACATTCTCATTTATGACGGCGACGACAGCACCGTACAGGCGGCAATGGTCAACTTCGTGGAGCGTCTTGCCAACACACAGGGCAGATATTCCCAGCTGGTTGCTTATGGCTTGAATGTCCCTGACAGCCGCTTTGTCATCAATGTATGCTCAGACATTACAGGTATTTCCTTTGCAGATGGTACCACACTGACAGGCAAACAGCTCTGTTGGTGGGTAGGCGGCGCAGAGGCGGGGGCAAACTACAATGAATCTTTGACCTATGCCAAATATCTTGATGCCGTATCTGTGACACCGGCAATGACCAATGACCAGATCATTGCAGCTCTGCAGGCGGGAAAATTTGTGGTATTTGCGGAAAATGGGGCTGTGAAAGTAGATTCTGACATCAACAGCCTGACAACCTTCACAGCGGATATTTCCAAACCCTATCAGAAGAACCGCGTTATCCGTACCCTGCATACCATCGCCAATGACCTGTATACCCAGTTTTCGGAAAGCTTCATCGGTGTGGTAGACAACAACGCCACGGGACGTGACCTGTTCAAAGCGGTGATTGTGGGGTATTTGCAGGAAATGCAGGCAAACAATGCCATCCAGAATTTTGAGCCGGATGACGTGGACGTACTGCCGGGGAATGACATCGATGCAGTTGTCATCAATCTGCGGATTCAGCCTGTGGACGCAGCGGAAAAACTGTACGTGGTTATTACAGTAGCGTAAGGAGGTGTGCTTGTGGGCAAGTATTTATTAGCAAAAGATACCGTCAATGGTGCCGAGGGGAAGATCTTCGTTACCAGAAATGGAAAGCAAAATGAAATTGCAAGCATGATGAACATCTATACCTATGCGGAAATCCAAGGCAAAGAAATGCGTGTGGTAGGAACAAGAACCATCCAGAACAAAGCCAATGGTGCAAAGCAGACAGGTAAAGGCAATATCTACTATGGTAATGATATTTGGCGTGACATGGTGCTGGAATATATCAATACCGGTAATATGCCGCAGTTTGATCTGCAGATTACCAACGAAGATGCGTCTAATACCATTGGCAGTCAGTCCATTGCTTATTATGGATGTGAGCTAACCGGTTCTATCCCGCTTTCCATTTTGGACAGTGAGGAAGCCATGCTGAATTTTGAATTCAATTTCACATATACCAGAGTAGCCAAACTGCGGAGCTTTAACGAGCCTGCGTCTTATGGCGGTTGAGAAAGGAAGGAATATAAATGAGTAAATTATTTGCATTTTTGAACCCCGTCCCTGTACATGAAGAAAAGGAAGTATTTATCTCTGATCGTTTCAAAGACGAAGAAGGGAAAGTGGTTCCATTCAAAATCCGATCTGTAACACAGGAAGAAAATGATGCATTGAATCGTCAGAGTTTCCGTAAGGTCAGAGGTGCAGACGGTCAGATGGTAAAAGAATTTGACCTGATCACTTACCGGAGAAAACTGGCTGTGCTGGCAACGGTTTTTCCAGACTTCACAGATAAGGAACTTTGTGACGCCTATGGGACCATGGATGCCACAGAAGTTGTTCCCAAAATGTTGCGTTCTGGTGAATTTTCTTTTTTGATTGAGAAAATCGGTGAACTTTCTGGTTTTACTGCTGACGACCCAACAGTAACTGAAGCAAAAAACTGATTGGCGGCGGCGATGCGGAAACGATGATTGCATACTATTGCTTTGTAAATTTCGGCATGCTGCCGCACCAATATGCAGAACTTCCATATCCGGAACGGGTTCTGATTGCTGAATTTGTGACAAAGGAGATTCACGACAGAGAACAGCAGAGAAAGGAGATGGAATGTAATGGGTAATATCAGAGAAGTATTAGCCATTGAGGACAAGTTTTCTGCTGGGCTTGGTGCTTACATCAAAATGATGGAGCAAAGTGGAGCTGTCACAAAAGAAACCACTGCGGCTGCCAAAATGGCAGCCCAGCAGGCGCGCGTATATCAGTCGGCTTTACGAGTACAGACAGCGGAACAAAGACTGGCTGCGGCGCAGGCAAAGGCACAGACAGCCAGTATCCGTGCCGCCGCTGCGGCGGAAAAGGAAGCGGAACGGCAGGCAAGAGCCGCTGCCAAAGCACAGAAAGAGTATAACCAGTCCATGGAAAGTGGTACTGGTTCGGCAGACCGTTTGACCACATCTGTCAAAAGGCTGGTCGGTGGATATATTGGGATGCAGAGTGTCAAGGGATTGCTGCAGATGTCAGATACCTTGATATCCACTACAGCAAGGCTGGATATGGTCAATGATGGACTGCAAACCACTGCACAGTTAAACAGCATGATTTTCCAGAGTGCCAACCGTGCCAGAGGTTCTTATACAGAAATGTCTGCGATGGTATCCAAATTGGGGTTGCTTGCTGGTGATGCCTTTGGCAGTACACAGGAAATAGTTGCCTTTGCGGAGCAGCTGAATAAACAAATGGCGATTTCCGGTACCAGCACCATGGAAGGGCAAGCTGCTATGCTGCAGCTGACACAAGCCATGGCATCTGGTGTACTTCGCGGGGAAGAACTGAACTCTATTTTAGAGCAAACCCCTATGATTGCCCAAACCATAGCCAATTATCTTGGAGTGAATGTTGGGCAGATGCGAGAGATGGCATCTGAAGGGGCTATCACAGCAGATATCGTCAAAAACGCCATGTTTGCGGCAGCAGAGGAAACCAATGCAAAATTTGAAGAAATGCCTATGACATGGGGGCAGGTTTGGACTAAATTCCAGAACTATGCAACTATGGGGCTGCGTCCTGTGCTTCTTGGTCTTTCTTGGCTTGCGAATAACATTGAAATCATTGGTCCTTTGGTATTGGGGGCTGGTGCGGCTTTTGCTATTTTTCAGGTAGCAGCAAACTGGACGAAAATCGCTACCATTGCAACGACAGCATATAAATTTGCTGTTGATTTTTTGTCACTTGGCTATGGTGTGTTGACTGGTAATACAACAGCTGCGAGTGCGGCTACATTGTTCTTCAATAGTGCCCTTATGGCATCGCCTATCACATGGGTATTGATGGGATTGGCACTCATCGTGGGGGCGTTGTATGCTGGCGTGGCTGCCTATAACCATTTTACAGGTGCATCAGTATCTGCAACAGGTATCATCGCAGGCGTTATGTCTGCATTGGGCGCCCATGTTTATAACACTGTGGCGTTCATGTATAACGGCTTTGCAGTTTTTGCAAATTTCATTGGCAATGTGTTCAACAATCCTGTGGCTGCGGTGAAAGTGCTTTTTTACGATATGGCGCAGACGGTTTTGGGCTATATATTAAATATTGCCAAAGGATTGGAGGATTTGATCAACAAACTACCATGGGCGTCTGTGAACCTGACCAGTGGTTTGGAATCTTATATCAGTTCCCTTGGGGCAAAGTCAGCTGCTGTAAAAGAGTCTTCTGGATGGAAAGAATACTTCTCTCCTATGGAATATAAAGACTATGGCAGCGCATTTTCTTCCGGCTACGATAAAGGCTCCAATTTCTTTTCCAATATTTTTGGTGGTGGCGCGGGAATGCCTGATATGGGCAGTTTTTCCGCAGGCGGCACCTCTCTGGGGGACATCAACGATACACTGGGCGGTATCGGAAAAGAAGTCAGCAGTATGAAAAAATCCGTAGACATGTCCAAAGAGGACATCAAGCTGATGGTGGATATGGCTACCCAAAGATATGTCAATAAAATCAATTTGACAGCACAGACGCCTGTTATCACCGTAAATGGTGCCAATACCGGCAACACAGAAGCCGACAGGAAAGCGATGGCGGATGTTATGGCATTGATCTTGCAGGAACAGCTTGCAGCAGGTAGTGCCAAATCTACGGCAAGGGTATAGGAGGTATAAAATATGTCAGCGAAAAATGACTTTGGTCTGTTTTTTAAGAGACATAATGTAGCAGATGACTTGGTGTATCGACTTCCTGTCAACCCAGAAAAAATCCCTGTTTCGCAGGACAGCGCAAACGAGGAGTATAATGTGCTTGGTATTGGTCCCATTATGGTACCGAGAATCCCAAACCTAAAGAAAGTAACCATCGAAAGCTATTTCCCTGGGCGCATCGACCGTATGACATTGACCAGCGGTGATTTCCGACCGCCAGAGTTTTACATCAACTTTTTCCGAAGTGCTATGGCAAACAAAGAAGTACTGATCTATGCTGTTTCTAGATGTTACGAAGATGGTACTCCTTATTTTGTCAACGATCCAGGTATCTATGTGCTGGTGACTGGTTTCCAAACGGAAGAACGAGGCGGGGAAACCGGAGATTTTTATTATACATTGGAATTGACGGAATACCGGGACTACAGTCCTCTTACCATTCAGATCCAGACAGAAGCAACGGCAGAAAAGCCCGCAACAGCTACCACAGAGCAGACGCGCAGCATCCCAAAAGGACAGCTATATGTAGGTATGACAGCAACCTTAAACGGAAAATATTTTTATTCCAGTTATGGTGACAAGCCTTCCGGAAGCGGAAACGGCAGACGGGTGGTGGTGTCCCGTATCATCAATGATGACAATGATAGACCCTATCCGGTACATGTAAAATCAGAATCCGGCGGGGCTTTGGGCTGGTGTAAAAAAGGAGACTTACAGGGGGTAGATACACAGTGAAAACAGAACTTTTGATCACGGAAAAGCGAACAGGAAAGCTCTGGGATGCTGCCCCTTGTGTGTCTACAGCAAACTATACCACCAACCGCACAGGAAGCCCGGGGAAATTTACCTTTACGCTCATCAAAGCTGGCGGCATCTCCTTTGTGGAGGGGGATGTGGTACGGTTTTCTGTGGATGGGCAGCTGGTGTTCCATGGCTGGGTGTTTCACAAGAGCAAAGATAGATGGGGCATCATTGAGGTGACTTGCTACGACAGTATGCGGTACCTAAAAGCCAATGCTTCTTATCACTTTTACGGGCAGACGGCAGGGCAGATTTTACAGCAGATCGCTGCAGACTTCCAGCTGCCGGTCAGCACCATCGAGGACACGGGATACCCCATTCCTTCTTTGCTGGAAGACGACCAGTCCTGTCTAGATATCATCGAGGAAGCCATCCAGCAGACGCTTTTGAATACTGGCAAGGTGTTTGTGCTGTTTGATGATGGTAACGGTCTGAGCCTGCGGGAAGCGGCAAACATGAAAACAAATGTGGTACTGGGTGACCGCTCTTTGGTAACCAACTATAAATATGAAACAGACATTGACAAGCAGACATACAACAGCATCAAACTGGTGCGGGAAAATGAGGAAACAGGCAAGGCAGAAGTGGTGGAAGTCAAGGATTCTGCAAACATTGCACGATGGGGACTTTTGCGGCTGTATCAGACCGTAGATGGGGAAACCAATACCGCCCAGATGCGGGAGCAGGCGGAAACCATGTTGTCCTATTATAACCGCCGTCTGCGTACCCTCAGTGTGGAATCTCTGGGAGTGCTTGGGCTGCGGGCTGGGATGATGATCCTGATGAAAATACAGGGGCTGGGTGACATCGATCTTGATCAGGAGGTTATGATTGAAAAAATCACCCATACTTTTGAAAACGACAAGCACACCATGAGTTTTGATACGTTGGCAATTTGAGGTGATAGCGTGGAATTATTAGATGTATTACAGCAGATTACGCAGGAAAACAACAGAGCCATGCAGCCCACCGATCTGGTGGTAGGAACGGTCACACAGGTGAAGCCGCTGGAAATCACAACAGATAATCAGGCAGCGCCTTTGCGTTCGCAGGTACTCTATTTGACAGCTGCGGTTGTGGAAAAGAAAGTAACAACGTTTGCGCACAGCCATAATACCACCCACAACCATACTGTCACAGACGCCACTATCATGCCTGCCGGTCAGTGTTCCACAGAGCTGACGGGTATCACCTGCTACGAGAATGGGCAGGCATTGCCAAATGATGGCTTTATCACGTTAAACAGAGGGCTGGAAGTAGGGGACAAGGTGCTGATGCTGCGGGTGCAGCACGGGCAGAAGTATGTGGTTTTGTCCAGAGTTTTTCAGGAGGTGTGAGAAATGGCAACTTTGCCGGAAAATGTGATCAATATCTCCCAAGGTGTGACCTTTACGGAACAGCCGTCTTACACATGGTATGTCAATCCCGCAACAGGGCGTATCTCTGGCATGGCTGACGGATTCACTGCTGTGAAACAGGCAGTGGAGATCCTTTTTTCCGTAGAGCGGTTCCTTTGGCAGATTTACAGCCCCAACTTTGGCATGGAATGGGAAGGTCTGGTTGGACAAAATCCCGGATATGTGGCTTTGGAGATTCAGAGGAGAGCGAAAGACGCCATCCGTACAGATAACCGCATGACGGAAATCACGGATTTTTCCTATCAGGTGAATGGGGATAGTTTGACCGTAGAATTTACGGTCCAGACAGTATATGGACCGGTTCCGCAGCGGATGACAATATGATTCCCAAAAAGTTTTCGCTTTGTAACATTTTTCAACAATTAGCAATATTTTGTGAAATTCTGTTTCTTATAGTTGCAATTTGTGATATGATGGAGAAAAATGGAAAGGGGAATATTTATGGGTAGATTTTGTAAGAAATGTGGAAAAGCTGTGGGAGAAACGGACTTGTTTTGCCAAAGCTGCGGGACGAAGCTGGATCAGGAGAAATCTGTGCAGACAATGACAAGAGAAGAAGCTATGGCTTCCAAAACAAAAATGCCGAAAGGCTGTTTGATCGTATTGATTCTGGTGGTCATTGTCGGGCTTGTAAGTTGTGTAGCTACGATGGGAAAATCTTCTAAAATAAATCAGGTGGATCAGATTTATTTAGATGGGTTGAATACAGCTCTTGGTGTCAGCTGTTCCTATACGTTATCCGATCATCTTGCATATTACGAAGAAGATTTGCAGGAATATATCGGCAGTGGCAGCTTTACAACATCAGCCACGGGAGAATTTAAGTATACATACAATTACCGTGCGATCGTAAAAGATAATGAGGTTATTTTTATCAAGTCCAGCGTATTTGATCCCACAGGCGTACAGTTGATAGATCATTATGATAATGACGCTGAATGGGAACATTTGGAATCCACAGACCAAGCAAAATAAAAGCGAAGATAGGCACTCACAGTCGTGGGTGCTTTTTTCATGCAGAAAGGAGGGAATAGCTTGATAGATTTCAGCAATGCTACATACCAAAACCTGTTGCAGACCATGCTGGGACAGGTATCCAATTCCTATGACAAACGGGAGGGCAGCCTTATCCAGACATCTGTTGGCGCTTCTGCTTATGGGCTGGAAGCCTTTTATCTGGCACTGGATCAGGTACAGCTTTCCGCTTACATTCCAACAGCAGTGGGCGAGTCCTTAGACCTTCTGGCAGTCATTGCCGGCTTGACACGTTACCCAGCATCGGCAGCTGTCCGTCTGGGTAAATTTTCACAGCCAGTGCCTTTGGGAGCAAGATTTTCTACTATCAACGGGGCGGACAGTATCAATTTTATTGTCAGCGGTACAACAGACAATCCTAACGAATTCCAGCTGAAAGCGGAAACCGTTGGTATTATCGGCAATGATTACACAGGGAATATCCTGCCCATTACGTATCTTCCTGGGCTGGAATCGGCGGTCATGGATGATATTTTGATTCCTGGGGATGATGTGGAAACGGATGATGATTTTCGGCAGCGTATCATCAATGCCCTGAACGAAAAACCTTTCGGCGGCAATGTGGCAGCCTATCGTGAGTTTATCGGCGGACTGGAAGGGGTAGGCGGTGTACAGGTCTATCCCACATGGAACGGCGGCGGCACGGTGAAATGCGCCATTATCGGTGCAGACTTTGAACCTGCATCTGCATTGTTGGTGGAGACAGTGCAGAATGCTGTTGACCCGCCTGTCAATCAGGGGTTGGGACTGGGGATGGCGCCCATCGGTGCGCAGGTGACCATTGTCGCACCAGAAGCTGTCACCATCAACGTCAATGCAAATTTAACGCTGGCGGCTGGCTATGAGATCGGGCAGGTACAGAAGCCTGTGGAGGATGCCATTGCCACCTATCTGCTGCAGGTGCGGAAGGGATGGGCGGCGCCTACAGTTCCCGGCGGCGTGCAGTATCAGGCAGATGTATATTTAGCGCAGGTCATTGCTGCCATCATTCAAGTGCCGGGTGTGGTCAATGCCACCAATGTGCAAATGAATGGTCAGGCGCAGGATGTGACACTGACCCAGACAGGGACGGTACAGCAGGTACCCAAAGAAGGGACGGTGAACCTCAATGTGGCAACTTGATACGGATTTACTGCGGTATCTGCCACCTTGGTTCCGGCGGATTTTGGATTTTCAGGAGATTTGTAAAACAGAAAGCGCCCAGATGGAAGCCCTTGCAGCTGCCATCAATGCGGTGGCAGACAATTTCTTTTTTCAGACCATGGATGAGGGTGCTGTTTCCACATGGGAAAAGATTTTCGGTATTGTGCCGAATCCCCAGACAGAAACACTGGATTTTCGCAGAGAACGTGTACTGAATCGTGTTTCTATGCAGCCGCCTTTTACCCTTGGGTTTCTGTATCAGAAGCTAGACCAGATCATCGGCAAGGGAAAATATGAAATCCATGTGGACTATCCAAACTACACCCTGTATATCCTCAGCAGTGCAGAAAACCAGTCTTATGCCACGGAGGTTTCTTATACGGTTGGGAGAATCAAACCAGCCCATATCGTATTCATCAATCAACCTTTTGTGGGAAGCCAAATTGCTTTAGGTGAAACCGTGGCTTTGTCTGCTTTGGTGTGGCAGTACCGTCTGGGTTCGTGGGGATTGGGTTTGACGCCATTTGTATTGACAGAAGATAAGGAGGTGGTCGTGGTGCCATCAAATTATAGTGTGCAACAGGAACTTTTGGAGGATACGGCAAAAGCCATTCCACCCAATGTAGCCAGTGCCAGAATCAATGGCAGTATCGTCATTTCTTCACTGGATAGAACAACGGTGGGAAATGTGGCACAGGTGCAGTATACGGTAACAGCAGAGCAGACCACGTTGGTCACACAGATTGAGCTGCTGGACAGTGATGGGAATGTACTGACGACTTCTCCCGTATATGTGCCGGTGACAGAGCCGGCGATTTTCACCCATAAAATTCAGGTAGATGTAAAGGAGGGATGACCTATGCCAAAATTACCAGCGGATTTGCCGGAAAACTGGACGCAAGGGCAGACCATCAGTCCGAATGGAACAGAAACAGGGCTGACGGAACAGCATGGGTATAATTATCTGATGAAACAGGTCAACAATACCCAGACAGAGGTCAACAACATCAATGGTGCTTTGCCGGATGTAGCCCAGCAGGCAACGGTCGAGAAAATCAATAACAAAATCGGCACAGAAGCAGACGCCGACACACAGCCCACGTTATTTGGACGGTTGGCACAGTTGAAAAATGTGCTGGTGGAAAAGCTGACAGAGTTGTTGACGAAAATAACGGGAATTGATGGGAAGATTGGAACAAGTGGGGATGCTGCTGGAAGTGAGACACTGTTTGGGCAGATAAAAAATATCGTAGAAGAAAGTAAAAAAGATGAAAACAAAATTTTTGTCCCATCAGATAATGTGAAAAAGACATTAGTGAACAAGGAATATTCTGTTACAAGTTCAAGAGCAATTTCTTTAGGAAAATTTTATTCTGAAAGAAATGGTTTTATCAAGGTAAAAGCAAGACTTAGAACATCTCAAGGCAACTCTGCTGATCTTTACATATACGACACGAATGATTTCTTGACTATAACTAATGGTGATACTAAGTTGATATGGAGTTTTGATGAAAATAATAATAGCTTACCAGTTGAAGGAGACACATTTGACAAAAGCAAATATAGCTTTTTAAATGGTTCTAGCGTAGCAATTACTGAGGGGAGTACTTCATATAAAGATAGGCAGACATTGATACCAGTAAAAAAAGGTAGCACTTATTTATTTATGCTTACAGGTAGTTCATATACTTTTTATTGTAACAGCCTTACTTTATGCTATGACGAAATGGAGGGGACAAGTTTATGATTTTGTCGTTTGATAAAAACACAAAAAGAGTTATTTGGTACAATGTGTATCAATCAAAAGAAGATGCACAAAAAAGGATAGATGAAACAACAATATGGATTGATGGTACACTACCAGAAGAAGTTATAAAAGAAGGTTACTATGCAGTGCTCTATGTTAATGAAGATATGCAGTCCATTCGTGTGGAATATGAGCCAATCCCAGAACCAGAACTGACAATGGACGAAAAAATCTATGCAACTGTAATCAAAAGTCAAGACGAAGTCCGGCAGGAAGGGGCGGACATGGTCATGGAGGAACTTGTGAAAAGGGGGCTGATCGTATGAAATCAGGTGCAGAATATTTTCTGGACTACTACAAAAGGCGATTTGCAAAAGGCGAAATCACAGAGGAACAGCTTTCACAGATGGTCACTGACCAGACAATCAGTGAGGATGAAAAGCAGTATATCATGTCTTGCGTGGTAAACCGTGAACAGGAATACCTTGGGTATTTGAGAGACTTGGGGGTGGATACAAGTGAAGCTTAAGCAGGCAGTTGAAAAACGAGTGAAAGAGATTGCTGGATTTGAGGAAAAATCGACTGATATGCAAACTTTGATTGACAATCTGCCGCCCGGTCAAGTCAAAAACCTTTTGAAAGACCCTGTTTGCGGTGAAATCCTGCGAAAATACAGTGTAGAATAACGGTGGTGGTTACATGGTTATTTTTGAGCAAAACGAACAAATATTTGACAACATTGGTTTGAGGACGTTGGTGTGAAATGAGGTGGTATATATGACTTGGGATATTGTGGCAGGAATCGTGCTTCTTGCCGGATTTATCATCACCATTGTGAAAACCATCATACCGCTGACAAATGCACTCACACGTTTGACAGAGCGGATTGATTCTTTGGCGGAACAGGTAGACACATTGGATGAGAAAAAGACAGAAGCACATAAACGGCTGTGGAGCCATAACGAGAATCAGGATGCTATGCTGCAGAACCATGAACAGCGACTTCATGAACTGGACGGGAAGTGGTACAGCCAATGAGACGAAAACGAAATACATATACCAAGAAGCTAGTAAAATGGATTCTTGCAATTTCAGTTTTTGATTTGCAATTATCCTATTTGCTGGCTTTTTTAGGTAGAACAGAAATCGCAGAAAATCTGTCCATGACTGTGGTGACCGCCATCATCGGTACAGTCATCACCTATTGCATCAAATCTTTCAAAGAAACGAAAGAGGAAGAGAAACTGCGATTTGACCGGGAAACAAACAACGCAAAACAGGAAGAAGCTTGGACGAATAAGGAGGTCTGAAGTATGAAAGATTTTTTGAATTTTTTTATTGAAAATTGGTATTTCATTGTGACTGCCATTGTGATGGTGGTTATGGCTGGCGTTATTTGCTGGAATTTTTTTAAGCTGCCTACAAAAGAACAGATTGCCAAAATCAAGGAATGGCTGCTGTATGCGGTGACCGAAGCGGAAAAGGAACTGGGCGGCGGTACCGGACAGCTGAAATTGCGTCAGGTTTACGATTTATTTGTGCAGCGGTTTCCGGCAGTGGCAGCAGTGATTTCTTTTGATACGTTTTCCAGTTGGGTGGATGAAGCGCTGGAACAGATGCGGGAAATGCTGGAACAGAACCAGAATGTCCAGAAATATGTTGGGACGCATTGAGAGTTATTTTCTGAAAGAATGAGGCAGGGGCAAAATCCCCTGCTTTTTCATATATTGGGACAAAGGAGGAAAGTTTATGACAGGACAAGAACTGGTGGCGTTTGCCAAAAGTAAATTGGGCGTGCCGTATGTGTATGGCATGAAGGGGGAAGTGATGACTCTTGCCAAGTATAACCAGCTAAAATCTATGTATGGGGATTTGGTCTGGGATAGCGATAAAAACAAGGTCGGAAAGGTTTGCTGTGACTGTTCTGGTCTGATCAGTTGGGCAACGGGTATCATCCGTAATTCTCAGGGATACCATGACACGGCTTTGGAGATTCATCCCATTTCTACCATCAGCAAGGCGCCCATCGGGGCAGCTGTGTGGCAGAAAGGACATATCGGCATTTATATCGGCAACGGGGAATATATTGCCGAGGATGGCAGTGCTTATGGTTGCCGAAGAAATAAACTGAGCAAGGCTGGATTTACCCATTGGCTGATTTTGAAAGACATCGATTACACAGTAAAACAGGAGGTTGATGACGAAGTGGTGGAACAGGCGAAACTGATCATTGACGGCAGAGAGTTTATCGTGAACCGTATCCTGAAGGACGGGACAAACTATATCAAAATTCGGGATATTGCGGATGTGCTGGGGTATGAAGTGACCAGCAAAGGCAGTATTGCGGTGCTGACCAAACAGTAAAGAAAACGGGGCGGTATATCCGCCCCTTATTTTTTATTTTTTGTTTTTTATGGAGTTTTCAAATATGTTTTGAGGAGTTGGCGGATGACATCAGCATACGCTCGTTTTTCCATATCACATCTTTCTTTGAATTCTGCAATCAGTTCTTTTTCGAGCCGAACAGATAACTGAGAATAATTTTTTCTGTTATAGGTATCTTTTGCTTTTGACATTTAGTCCTCCTTACTGTGGCTTAACTACGGAACCTGTACGCTGGTTGACAGCATAGAGATCGGGATGATCATCAGATTCAAGATCCAGACATTCTTCCAATTCCTGCCCATCGACATTTTCGTAGATAAGGGTATCATGTTCGGAATAAACGGAATAGAAATCCCATTCTTCAGGAAAACAGGAACATTCGATCCCATCACCGCCGGAAATGAATTCCATATCTTCATCATACTCATTTTCCACAACGGTGTATTCTTCAATGACATAGAAGGGTTTGCCGGAAAAAGCGCTTGTTTTCTTCACAACGGTTTCATACTGACTGAGCGCCTGCAGGGCATCTTCTTCTACATTGAAAGAAGATACAAGATCAGCAGATTCAGAAAGGAAGGTGGAAAATGGTTTCACATCTTCTCTGTTTTTGATTTCTTCTCTGGAAAAGTAAAGGTCATATTTTTTCATGTGTAACACCTCTTTAGAATCTAATTTCGTCAATACAAACAGGATCGGCTCCTTCATCGATGACTGCGATATAGCCACCGTCAACAATGTATGGCTTTACCATATCCATTGCCTCATCTAAATCAAAGGAACCAAAGCCCCAATCAGTATCATCGTTGTCTTTCATTACAGCGTACCATTTTTTCATAAAAATACCTCCTCTATTGATAAGTATAAAAGAAATCTTTAAGTTGTACTTAGTATAACATACTGCTAGCAGTATTTCAAGGGAAATTTGAAAAAAATATAATAAAAAAGAAAAAATCATATGCAACAGGGGGTGGATGGACCACCCCCACTTATTTTTTATTCTGTGAAAAGTTCTTTTGCAAGACCGCTGGTATATTTGCATCCGGCGGTGAAGCCTTTTTCTTCGGTTTCGGCTACCAGCTCATTCAGCAATTCTTCCGCAGTGAAATAATCATCAGCGTTCAGCTTCTCTTTCAAAAATGCAGTGAGTTTTTCCATCTTTTCTCCTCCTGTTGAAATTTCTTGCAGTTCATCATTTCTTTCCTTCAGGTAGCTTTGGTATAAACCGGCGATTTTCTTCATAATAAAGTACCTCCTTAGTATTGTGGATAGATTTACGGTTATACCAAAAACCACTTACTTTGCCACCGATTTGCCACCGTTGCACAAGTATTGAATAGTGGCATTAAAATTCTTGTGATTTGACTTAGTACTAAAAACGTGATAAATTCAATGTTTGTTTGGGATACATGGTCATGTTTGATTTCGTATAAATCTTTGTAGAGCATTATACTTTTTAATGTTCTTTTAAGAAATTCTTACCGAAAAGAGAATTTGCGGACAAACCTCTGTTGTTTATGGTATGATGCAGAAAATCAAATTTAATCAAGACCAACCCAAAGGAGGACAGGTAAATGAAAAAGAGAATTTTTGCATTGGCTATGGCACTGGCAATGGCAGCTACAGCAGCAGGCTGTGGTGCGAAACAGTCAACAGACGTAGAAGCATTGCTGCAGAAAGCAAATGACACAATGGCGCAAGTGACAAGTATGTCTGCCCAGATGGAAGTACAGATGGATATGGCTTTTGAAGAAGAATCCATGAAGTCCGTGGTAAAATCTGATATGGATTTGAAGCTGGATCCCTTCAAAACCAATATGACCATCAGCATGACATTGAACGACGAAGCGCTGCAGACATATGAAATGTATGCAGTACAGAACGGTGATACTGTGGATGCATATATGCAGGTGGATGGAGAATGGATTCACCAGCCTATGGCAAGTGCAGACGTTTCTCAGTACAACGCAGGACAGAATATGGATCTGTATCTGAAAAATATTGAGGCCTTCAAGGTCACAGGTACAGAAGAAATCAACGGTAACAAGACAACAGTGATTGAAGGTCTGCTGACAGGCGACGCTATGGAAGAAGCTCTGAAAAACTCCGGTATCGAATCTACAACTGCTGGCTTGGGTATTTCCGCAGATGATCTGGTTACCCTCATGGACAGCGTAGAAGGTATGCCTGTAAAACTGTGGATCAGTGACGATGGCTATGTGATGCAGTACGAACTGGATATGACAGCCATGATGCAGGGAATTATGGATGTTATGAGTGGCGGAGAAGAAAATCCTGTTACCATTTCCAAAACTTTGGTACACATGACATGCAGCAACTTTGACGCAGTACCTGACTTTGAAGTACCTGCGGAAGCATTGGCAGCAGCATAAAAATGAATTGGAAGCAGAGAGACCAAAAGCAACTTCCTCTTAAGAAAACATTGATTTTCCTTTTTCTTGATTTCTTAAGAGGAATTGCGACGGCGGTCTTCAGAAGAAAATATATTAAATAAAATCTTAAAATAAGAAAGCCAAAATCTTTTGCAATGATAAGGATTTTGGCTTTCTTTGTTTTCTTATGAAGATGCCCCAAATGGTTTCTCTGCTTTTTTCATGGGCAGAAATATGGTATGATGGAGGAAAAGTTTTGAAAGGGGAGAATATCATGCTGGACAATCGCGTGGAAACGTTTCTGGCGCTCTGTGATATTATGAATTATACCAAAACGGCAGAAACGCTGCATATTACCCAGCCGGCTGTGACACAGCAGATTCGCTGGCTGGAGGAATATTATGGCTGTAGGCTTTTTTCCTATCAGGGGAAAGTGCTGCGTCTGACGGAAAAAGGGGAAACTCTGCGGCGCCTTGCCCAGCAAATGACAGCAAATGCCCAAGGAATTCTGCAGGAGATGCAGCGGGAAGAAAATACGGAAATCCATCTTCGGATTGGTGCCACAAAAACCATCGGAGATTACATGCTGCCGCCTATTATGGTAGATTTTTTGCAGGAATATCCCCAGTATCGCCTGCATTTGACAGTGGATAACACAGGAAAGCTGCTGCACATGATGGAAGAAGGAAAAATTGATTTCGCCATTGTAGAAGGCTTTTTTGATAAAGAAAAATATGATTTTACCCTTTATAAACGAGAGCGGTTTTTGGGGGTTTGCGGGAAGGCGTGTCCCTTGCGTGGGAAATCTATTTCCTTATGGGAAACCCACACAGAACCATTGATTTTGCGGGAACCTGGGTCTGGTACCAGAGATATTCTGGAGGAATTGCTGAAAGAGAATAATTTTACGGTGCATAGTTATGCTGCTGTACAGGAAATCAGCAATTTTCAAGCTATCAAAGCCATGACGGAAGCCAGCCTTGGCATTACGTTTTTGTATGAACCGGTGGTGAAACAGGAGTTAGAAGAAAAGCGACTTTTCCCTCTGGAAATTTTGAATTTTGATATTTTTCGGGAGCTGAATTTCGTTTATCTGCAAAACAGTCTGTTCCGTCAGACATGGCAGCCCTTTGTAGATTTTGCCATGACATGGCAGAAATGAAAGTATGCGCTTTTATCAATACAATTATTCGAAATGAACATATATCGTTGCAAAAATGCATACGCAGTTATGAGAAATAAATTCCTGAAAAAATATAGGAATTGTTAAAATTGACAATAATCATCCTTAATGTTACCATGGTTTTATGATAAATTATGATGCGATAAGGAGGTCTTGGTTATGTCATATAGTCCTTTGCTTGGTTCTGCCTTCAACAGAACAAAACTGAGAGATGCTGCTCATCCCTGCACATTTTCTGGCATGTGTTCCATGTGCACAGCGGACTGTGTAGGTACTTGTGAAATCGGTTTGTCTGCTGTGCGTGGTGCAGATGCCGTGTATCCCACCACTACCGGGGACAATCAGGTGGCATCGGAAAAACAGTATCCCATTGATTACTCCCATTTCAACATCAATGGGCGGGTGTTTGGTGCTATGGGTGCGGAAGCGGATTCCGATAAGGCAACCATTCATGATGTGAATCTGGAAACAGAAATCGGCACACTCCATCCTGTGAAGCTGAAATTGCCTATCATTCTGCCTGCTCTGATTAAGTTGAACTGGCAGGATTACTTTGGTGGTGCGGCTATGGCTGGCGTATTGACTGTCATTGGCGAAGGAGCCGTAACCAAAGACCCTACACTGCGTCTGGAAAACGGCAAAGTGGTACATTGTCCGAAGCTGAAAGAATTTCTGGATGCTTTCCGAAAATATTACCGTGGATATGGGCAGATTATTTTGCAGGTGAATATTGACGACGACCGCATTGGTGTACCGGAATACGCCATCAAGGAATGTGGCTGTGAAGCCATTGAAATCAAATTCGGTCAGTCCGCCAAAGGCACCCAGCCTGTGAACCGTCTGGCAACCTTGGAGGATGCTTTGAAGGCACAGCAGAATGGTCTGCTGGTGATTCCTGACCCTTCCGATCCGCAGGTGCAGGAACGCTACAAAGCCGGCTTTGGAGAAAACTTCCGTTCTTATGGCAGACTGCCTATGTGGGATGAAGAATCCCTTTGCAAACGCATTGAAGAACTCCGTGCCATTGGCTTGAAAAATGTATATTTCAAAATGGCTGGCTATGATCCGGCTGATTTGGAACGGGTACTGCGCATTGCGTCCATGGCACAGGTGGATATGGTTACATTCGACGGCGCAGGCGGCGGCTCTGGTTACAGCCCTTGTAAAATGATGAACGAATGGTGTCTGCCTACAGTGGCAATGGAAAGCGAATTGGTGCAGATCATGTCCCGTATGGAAAAAGAAGGCTTGAGTTTGCCCCATATTGCTATCACCGGCGGTTTTGCCATGGAAGATCAGGTTTATAAAGCTTTGGCGTTTGGTGCGCCTTATGTGAGCGCCATCGGCATTTGCCGGGCATCCATGGCAGCGGCAATGAGTGCCAAAAAAGTGGGAGAACTCATCGAAGCAGGTAACATTCCTATAGAACTCCAGCGGTTCGGCTCCACAGTGGATGAATTGTTCCCAGATTTGAGAGAACTGCGGAATATTTACGGCGAAGAAGCAAACAACTTCTCCACAGGTGCCATCGGCGTATATTCTTATTTGAATCGTATTGCCTTTGGTCTGAAACATTTTGCCGCACTGAATCGAAAATTCTCTCTGGAATACATCGACAGAAGCGACATTTTCCCTCTGACAAGAGACGCAAAAGATTTGCTGGATGGAAAATGGTTGAAATAAAATAGAATCACACACAGCAGAGTCTGAACAGCAGGCTCTGCTGTTTTTTTGGATTTTTTCCCATCTTTCGGGAAAGAATAGGAGGAAAGAAACCAAAATGAGGTGATTACATGAGGAATACAACGGCAAAGAAAGCGGAACAATGCCGGATGTTTTTCGTAGATGGAAAGAAATTCAAGACAAACGCCCTGCTGGGCTTTTTCCGTGTGCCTTTGCGCCGGGAAAATGCTACAAAGCTGGCTTTGCTGGCAGAAGTGCTTCAAAAAGGAACGGAGAAATATCCTTCTGTGACAGCAGTGGCAGCGGCGGCAGAGGAATGTTATGGTGCGCTGTGGCAGGGGCAGGTCATCAAAAAAGGCGGAGAAGCATGGCTGTCTTTCTCCATGGAAGTTTCCAAGCATGTGTCAGAGAAAGAAGTGTTGGATTTTCTGCTCCAATTGATGAAGCATCCAAAACGAATAGACAACCAGTTTCCTGCGGAAACGGTGGAACGGTGTATAGCCATTTTAAGACGGCGGCTAGAAGCTCAAGGAGATGACAAAATCTCCTTTGCCGCAAAACGAGCCAGAGAATTAGCGGCGGAAGGAGAAGGCGCAGGCATTTGCGCCGACGGGTATCTGGAAGATTTGGAAAAGCTCACTTCGGCGGATATCAGCAGTTTTTATGAAGATTTGCTGGCACATGCGCCAGTATATCTTTATGTCTGCGGTGACAGCGACGGCAGACAGATGTTGAAGAAATGGAAAGGTGCATTGGATTTACAAGGGAAAGAATTGTGGGAATTTCAGCAGACTTCCCGGAAACAAGCTCTTTGCCGCAAAATCGCCGAAAAAGCCAATATGGGACAGACGCGGTTGGTGCTGGCTTTTGATTCCGGTTTGCATCCTTGGGACAGAGCCTTTCTTTCTCTGCGGGTGCTTTGCGAGGTGCTGGGGGGCGGCAATGGGCTGTTGTTTCAGGAAATTCGGGAAAAACAGGGATTATGCTACGATATTTCCATGACATGCGACACCATGACAGGATTGGCTTTTGTTCAGACAGGCGTTGCAGGGAAAGATGTCAAACATACAGCATCAGAAATTTGTCGAATTTTGCAGAATGTGGCGAATGATAGAATCAAAAACGACGATTTTCAGGATGCAGTGGAGCAAATAAGGCGAAAAATATCCGATATTTCTGATTCTCAATGGAAAATCATGGACTATGTGGCGGAACAGGAAATCATTGGAACAAATCTGGATTCTGAACAGATGCTCCGCAGACTGGCAGATGTGACAGTGGAAGATGTGGTAAAAGCGGCACAGAAGCTTTCATTGCGGACAATGTATGCCCTGACAGGAGAGGAGGAATTTTCATGGGATTGATGCGCCATGGTGCAGGAGAAACCATATTGCGGGAGCGGGCAGCGGCAGGCATGCGCTGCTGTATTTACCCCAAAAAACAGTTTGGAGAAAAATTTGCGGCAGTGGTGGTGCCTTTCGGTTCCAACGATGTTTGCTGGCAGGGAGAAAACAGCGAAAAACCGATCCGTTTCCCCTTGGGTGTTGCTCATTTCATCGAGCATAAGCTATTCCAGCAGAGTTGGGGAGATGCCCTTTTTCAGTTCGGCAAACAGGGGGCAGCAGCCAATGCTTTTACGGATGGGGAAAAAACAGTCTACTATTTCTCCTGCCGTGAAAACTTTATGGAAAACCTGCGGTTATTGCTGGATTTTGTGCAGCACCCCTGTTTTCAGGAGGAAGATGTGGAAAAGGAAAAAAGCATCATCCGAAGCGAAATTCGCATGGGGAAAGATGATGCAAACCGGGCGGCTTATGAAACTATGGTTGATTTGATGTATCAGAAGCATCCTGTGCGTTTTCCCGTTGCAGGAACAGAAGAAAGCGTGAAAAATACCACAGCGGAGAAGATGCAGAAAGTCTATGATGCCTGTTATCTACCTCAAAAGTTCTGGCTCATTTGCGCCGGCGATGTGGATGATCACCAGATTATGGAGGCAACAGCATTGGTGCAGGAGAAAGAAAGCACCGGAAAAATTGTATACTGTAAAGAACCGGACACCATTCAGGAGCGGTATCGGGAAATTGCCATGGGACTGCGCCGACCAGTGTTTCAAGTTGGCTTTAAACTGGAACCAGGGGAAAGAAATCTGCGGGTGAAACTTGCCATGGAGCTTTTGATGGATTTATGGGCAGGAGAAAGCAGTCCGTTTTTTCTGGAAGCTTATGAAAAAGATTTGCTGGATGCGCCGCTGGAGCGGATGTACAGCTGTGGAAACGGTTTTGCCTTCTGCGCCTTTATGGGCAGTGGCGAGCAGGCAGAAGAAACGGCAGAACTGCTTTTGGCCCACTGGAAGCGGCTAAAGCAGAACGGTATCGACGAAAATCATTTCCGCAGACTGCAGAAAAAGGCAGTGGGACAGACTTTGCGGCTGTTCCAGTCCATTTCTGCCATTGGATTGACACAGATCGAATTGACGCCTTTTGACGCGGATTTGAGCGATCTTTTCCGCCTGATGAAAGAATTGCACAAAATGGATTTGGAAAAATTGTTGCAAAATACCATTGCGCAGGATAAAATGGTTCTATCGGTAATGCAATAGAAAGAAGGGATCTTATGCCTGAAATTTGGTTTCCCAATCTGGGAATCGAAATCGACCATTTGAGCCGTACGGCGTTTACGGTATTTGGACAGGATATTTACTGGTATGGTATTTTCATTGGACTTGGTGTGATTCTTGGTGTGCTGCTGGCACTCCATGAAGCCAAACGCACGGGTCAAAACCCAGATACCTATCTGGATTTTATCATTTATGCCATGATCATTGCCATCATCGGTGCAAGACTGTATTATGTTATTTTTTCCTGGGATTTTTACAGCCAGCATCCAGAAAAAATATTTGCCATCCGGGAAGGCGGGCTTGCCATCTACGGCGGCATCATCGGCGGTGTCCTCACAGCCATTGTTTACAGCCGTGTGAAA
>ENA-ORUM01000864-ORUM01000864.1-human-gut-metagenome-genome-assembly--contig:-NODE-864-length-30623-cov-2.844347_pt1 | contig 30623 bp, 27 predicted proteins | sample MGYA00242083_ERZ509217 | MGnify/ENA primary metagenome ERZ509217 (study PRJEB26280, sample SAMEA2338831) | human gut metagenome | biome: human gut; feature: human-associated habitat; material: faeces...
GTGAAGAAATCCCCTAGGTCGATTTCCTTACGCGTGTACACGTTGTAAAGCCCGTCGGGACGCTTGCCGATGGCAATCACGTCGAACACGTCGCCGTAGTAATGCGCGCCCGATTTCGCGATGTCTGCGTTGGGCGTGGCCTTCACCAGATAGCTGACCAGCGAGGTTGGCTGGCGGATCTGGGGGATGTCAAGCAGCTTCTGGGCGACGGTTGCCGTGGTGGCCACCACCAGGTTCTCGCACGTCAGATCTTCGCCGTCGGCCGTTTTCACGTGCCACACGCCCTTCGTCTGGTGCACCTGCTCCACCGTGGCGGTCTTCACGCGGCCGCCCAGCATCTTCGTGAATTTTTCGCCGTCAAACGTGAAGTCGCGCAGGGCAATCACGGCGCCTTGCGTTACGTTCAGGAAGTCCAGGGCGTTCAGCTGGTCCACGCGGCTTCCCGTGCAGGCGTAGGCGAACTTGTTGATGAAGTTGTCGGCCGCCTTCGCAATGCCAAGCTCGGCAATCGCGTCGCTGGCCTTCATGCGGTAATAGCGCTCGATGTTCGGGTACTTCTTGAACGCCTGAGCAACCGGATGGGTCTCGCAATACTTCTTGTATTCGGCGTATTCCGGTATGAAGGTCTTGTTCATGAAGCTGCGGAACTTCAGAAGCTGCGGAACGCCGCCAAGGAACGTGGGGCTTAGCACTTTGAATTCCTTCTGGGGAGAGGTATGCAGCATCAAGTCGCCCAGCGAAACGGGCAAGGGGCCGTTGTCGTCAAGAATCTCCAGGCTGTGCTTGTAGTTGGCCATGCAGAACACCGCCCCGAAGTTGCTCTTCAGCTTCGGGTCGTAGTACACCCGCCCGCCCAGGTGCTCCGTTACCAGCAAAACGTCCTGACCGTTTTCTCTCAGGCGTTTCGCGCAGCTCATGCCTGCCATGCCGCCGCCTACGACAATGGTTTTCGCGTCCATTCGAATCTCCTTCCCTAAGAGTTCTACGAACATTGTAATTGGGCTGAAATGCGTGTTTGTACATTGGATCCCGTATCGTCTACCATGTATTTTGCGAATATTTCTTCGCCGGTTCATCCGTTCCCAGAGGGGTGGTTGCATGGTCCGCGGCGACTATACGAAGCAGCGTTTCGTCGACACGTTTTTACGTATGTGCGATACGCAGAAGCTGTCGGACATCACCGTGTCTTCGCTTATTGCAGAAGCCTGCACGGCGCGCCAGACCTTCTATAACCATTTCGAAGACATCAACGACCTGGTATGCTACATCCCCATCAACTTCATGGAGGAGTTCTGGCGCCCCGCTTACTACGTCGAAACCGTGCGCGAGGCCTATTACTACGCCTACGAGCACAAAGGCTTCTTCTGCCAGCTGCCCCAGCATGCCGGGCAGAACAATTTCCGCGACACCTTCATTGAGCATTACCGCGAGATTCTGCACCGTACGTTCGTGACCGACGACTTAAGCCTCGAGGAGCAAATCTACCGGAGCGTTGCTATCGAGCAGCTGGTGATAGGCGTTGTGGACACGTTCCTGGAATGGTGTCGGCAACAGATGTCCTGGCCGGTTGACGTGCTGGTACGCGTGCAGCACGATGCCACGCCGGCGTTCATCCGCCAGATGCAGCACGGCAATGCCGAGCCGCCTGCGATGCACCCAAGGCCGAGGGAGATTTGCTAGGCAAGCGTCCGCCGCCCCGACAGACACGTCGGCAAGCTCCGGCCGCCGCGCCCGCGCGGTTCCGGCTTGCAAAGTAGATATTCGCCCGCGAATTGTCCACGCAGGCTAGAAAGCCCGCCCGCCCTGTCTGTTGGAACGAGACCGCATTTTCCTTACTGTTTTGTATGGCTCGAAACATACTGAAACAGGAGGACGTAAGATGCGAACTGAACCAGCTCGACTTTGCACGACCGATGCAGACTATAAGAGGTTTGGCATAGCTAAGGGAAATCCGCAGCCTTTCGAGGACGACATGCGCTCGCCGGGCGGCAAGGGGTCGTTCGAATGGTGGTACACCGACGCCAACTACGACGATGGAACCACGGTAGTGGCCATCTGGTTCACGAAGAACTACTTCGACGTCGAAGGCCCTGCGTGGCCCACGGTGGACATCGAGATCACCGAGAAAGACGGCACCCGCATCAACCACAGGATGCAGGGCCCCAAGGGCGTTCCGCTGAAGAAGTCGGGCGCCGCGTGCGATGTGAACATCGAAGGCAACACCATCCGCTACGTGAACGGCACGTACCAGCTGCACTACGACGACGGCTCCATCCAGTACGACGTGACCATGACCCCCACCATGCCCATGTGGCGCCCTGACTGCGGCATTTGGCTGTTCGGCGAAGGTTCGCGCGAGATCGAGTACGGATGGTTCGTGCCCTGCCCGACTGCACGCATCGAAGGTAGGCTTGTGGTGGACGGCGTTGAGCGCAAGCTTACCGGCAAGGGCTACCACGACCACAACTGGGGCTACACGGGCATTCAGAACATGCTCAACCATTGGTACTGGGGCCGCGCCCAGGTGGGAGACTACACGGTCATCGCCGTACAGAACGTCGCAGAGAAGAAGTACGGCTACAAGAGCCTGCCGGTGTTCATGATTGCCAAGGACGGCAAGATCCTGAACGACGACTCGTCCTCGGTGAAAATCGAACGTTTCGAGACTCACATCAACTCCTTCACAAAGAAGTTCATGGACGACGTGCTGGTGTACACACAGACCGTCAGCCCTGACGAGGAGTATGTGGTGAAATTCGTCCGCAAGCGCGACATCATGCCGCGCAGCCTTCTGGAGGTGGTGTCGCCGGCCAAGCGCTTCCTGGCGAAGCTGGCGCGCATGAACCCCACGTACATGCGGGTTATGGGAGACGTCACCGTGACCGTGAAGCGGAACGGCAAGACCGACACCGTGACGCGGGAAGGCCTGTGGGAGCAGTACTTCATGGGCAGCAACAAGCTGGCCACCATCGAAGGCGTTACCTACCCCTTGAGCGACTAACGGGAGCACGCGGTTACGAGGAAGCGCGGAACAGGCGTATCCGTCCAGCCGCCCCAAGCGACCAGAGGAAACATACAGCGAGGAGGTCTTGCATGCGGGGCCTCCTTTTTGAACTGCGGTTTCTTTTTCGGGAACCGTTATTGGAAGGGGATGGTGACGAGGTGACTACGAGTTTTTGGAAGTCGCCCGATTTAAATTATTCACCTGAATAGGTCGCCGATACATCGGGACGGCTGCTCTGGCAGAGCGTCCAACCTCGTCCCGTCTTGTGCCCCTTAGTGGAATGCGCGAAGAATAAAACTACAGGTCAGAGCAGTGAAAAGAAAGGCTCCGAACCCAATGTTCGGAGCCTTTTACTTCGAAGTTTATCTATGAAATCGAATCGGTGGCTTGCGGGTGATTACCAACCAAACGGGACTTCATAAGCCCCCGTGGACTACATGGAAAACATAGAGAAACCGCAGGTCAGAGCCTTGATTTACTCCCACTCAATAGTTAAAAACTCTCTCCATTTTGTTCCAGTTTGCCGCAGTTTGTTCAAGTCTGTTCTGTTTACACCCAGTCTCAAAAATTGCCGCGAATCCATGGGGTCAAATTTGGGTCACGATTTTTCGGGTCATTCGAGTCGTTTTCGTGGGTCACGGTGGGTCACGGCAAACTGCGAGAAATAACTAATGATTGTATGGACATCATATTTCAAGGGAGGACAGGATAGAGGAAACCCCGCAAAAACCCTCCCCTAGCAAGCTAGAACAGAGACTTGAGGATTTCCTTCGCTCCTCCTAGAGAAAGCTTATGTTGTTCGGTTTGGTTGTGGTAGTCGCAAAGGCAGTCATAGCAGGGGTGCGCCGTTGCAGACAGCTCCCTGAGAGCGATTTGTTTTGGGGCGCGAGCCGGAAGAGAGGATTCCCTTCGGCTCGCGCCCTTTTCGTCACTTGCTGGCGCTCGAGGACAAGCAGGCACGCGGCCTGGGCTTCGACGTGGACTTCAACCGGATGCTCGTCTCCTTTGTGGCCGTGCTTCTGCTCGACGGGGAGCCCTTCGTGCGCGCGGCCACGGCGGATCCGTAAGGCCAGGCCTTCTCTCGGACCTTCTCAAAAAGAATAGTCACGTGCGTTGAACCTTCCTGCACTGCGGGTGTATCCTTTGTGCCGCGTTTTATCAGAGGACGGCTGGGGGGATGTTCATGAAGTACGTCGTTGCCTACCGCACGCGCCGCGGTAGCACCAAGCGCTATGCCGATTGGCTGGCGGCTGATCTGGGTGTGTCCACGCAAGATTTCCGGCAGGTCGCAGATGAGCAGATCGCCGAGGCCGACGTCGTGGTGCTCTGCTCCACCAACTACTACGGCCTGTCGCTCGGAGCCCATCGCTTCAAGCAGCTCGTGCGCCAATACCCCGAGAAGCACTTCGCGGTGGTCTTCGTGGGTTCCACACCCATGCCGCGCGAGTACGGCGGCATCTCGGGGCACCGGTTCATGTTCCACTTCAACTATCCGGCGGAGAAGTTCCCGCACCTTGCCTGGTGCTGGTGCATGGGAGCCTACGATCCTGCCCAGCAGCATCCATGGGATCGCCTGGTGCTCTACGCCTACGGCGACTACCTGGCGGCGCGCGCCAAGAAGGAACCAGTCAAGCCCTTCAAGAAGATGCGCGAGGACCTGCGACATGGCTGCGATGGCTGCGACCAAGCGAACCTGGCGCCGATGGTCGAGTACCTGAAGGGCCTCACGGCATCATCGCCCCTGCCCGCCGAGCCCCTGAACCTCACACTGCGATAGGAGACGATGCCTTATGACGAGTACGGATATGACATTCGAAGCGAAGGCCGATATCGACGAGGACGTGCCGCAGCGCGCGGAGCAGGGTGGCCTCAACACGATGCTGGAGACGGCGACGACGCGTCAGAGCGAGAAAGCGGTGGACGCCGCCGCCGGCTCGCCCATGACCCTGAAGCGTATCGTGCTGATGACCTTGGGTTTCATCTCCTTCGGCGCCGGCGTGGTGGGCATTTTCGTGCCGTTGCTGCCCACGACCGAGTTCATCGTGCTCTCGGCCTTCCTGTTCGCGAAGTCCTCGCCGCGCTTCCACAACTGGGTGCTCAACACCAAGGTTTACCGCGGGTACGTGGAGCCGTTTCTGGGCAAGAAGGGCGCCTCGATGAAGGTGAAGACGCGCATCGCCCTGAGCTCAGCCATCGTGCTTCTCGTCTCGGCGATCCTTATGAAGCGCTGGTACGTCTACCTGATTCTGGGCTGCCTCATGGCTGCGATTCTCTACGTAGTCTTTGTGCGCGTGCCCACCTCGGAGGAGTAGGGAGTTCGGGCGCGCACTCCCCGCGCGTCGTCTCAAGTCTTAACGCGCTTTGAACCGCCCGTTCTTTTTCTGTTCAAAATGCGGCTCATGTCCAATTCGTGCCAAAATGAATCCATCCGCGTACCGCAGTCCGATGGGAAAATGAGTTTTGGATAAGACCGACAGCTTGTTGGAAAGCGTACACCATATATACACCAAAAGAAAGAAAAACACCCTAAATCGTAATCGAAACAGGGTGTTTGAACTGGTGTTTTATTTAGCGCGGAGAAACTCGTTTATTCCCACTCGATAGCCCAAATTGATGATGTAGTTGGTTGGAGTTGATGGAGTGAGCGTCGGTTGGTTCAAGTTCACCTAGTTTGCAGTTAGCTGGTACTCAATTTGTACCCAGTTTAGGGATCCTGCAATGATTGCTGATCACAGGCGATTCCTTCATTGGTGGAGGTGTCTCATTTGGGCATGATGTTGCAGGAATGTGGCTATTGGTCCCATTTTGCAGCCTGTTCGGTCATTCCGATAATTGACAAAGCATCCATAAGGTTGTTCTTGTCGGATTCTTCCATTTCTCTGGGATTCAGCAAGTCAAGAGCGCCCTCAACATCTTCCTGGTAGTGAAAAAAGGATTGACCTCTCAGCAAGAAGACCAAGAGGGTGGATTTATCGCTATTGTCGATGCTGTCGTTTGCGATAGACGTTAATGTTCCTTTCTGAACGAATAAGCCATTTTCAAAAGCAATCGGTTCGACGTCTCTCAGCAAAACAGCAATGCGTGCCCTGATAGCTGGACACCGTTCAATCCATCTTGCTAGGTTTTCGCCGATGTGCTTCTTGAAGAGGGGGTCTTGCTCAGAAACGAAGAGGCAAAGGTCTTTTATCCAGCTATCCCATTCCTGTTGTTGCTTCTCTTTGTCCAGTTGATCGACCCATAGTTTGATTTTAAATAACGCATGCTGACACGCTTGTTCCGAAGACGTGCAGCACTTCGCAAACAAACGTTTCTTCTCTTGAGCTTTTTCGAAACTGAGCACCCCAATAGAGAAACGGTCGATCAGTGCTTGTTGGTGGCTGGTTTCGGAAAGAGCGCGCTTGTCAAGAGCACTAATCCACGAATGCGAGAGGGATTTCCAGGAATCCTCCGTAATGCAATGGTCGTATGCCAGTCCGTGCCAAGCGGCTTCCGAGCCCCAATCATCTTCTTCGAGAATCGGGACAAGATGGCAATTGCAGAAGTCGAAATCGATAAAACACCACTTTGAATAGTCGGAGAACAAAACAGCGACAACAGCCTTTGTACATCGTTTCTCGATAGGCAAAGTATCGAGGAGCACCTTTTTGAAAGCTTCGATTTGAAGGCTTTTAGGCAATAGGTGACCCGTGGACTTCGCCTCAAAAAGCACCTTCGTAATGAGGTTCACAATCATTCCTCTTGTCGTGTTTATGCCATATGAGAGCCAATCGTTGATGTGCGTATTGCCTTCTTCGACTTCGCTTTCGAAGCAGCAATCCCATTGCTTGAATATCGCATTCGCAATTGACTCTCGTTGTGGCAAGGTAAGAGGCAATTGCTTCGGAGCTGTTTCTGTTGAGAAATAGATTGCACGTATGCATTCTTCGGCGATTCTTTCGTCGGGAATGAGCTCGAGGAACGTATCCGCGGCACTTTGCGGATCGTCAAAATAACTCTTCCACGGAAAAGCTCTGACGATATATCGACAAAGCAATACATCATCTTCGGAGAGATTGGCGCATTTTATCGTTTTGCGCAGAACAGATAGCGCGATGCTTGGATACTGCTTCGTCGGGGTTGAGACGATGTCGTATTTTGATGCGAATGAGCCGGGGCGCCTCTCAGCATTCATGCGCCGAACCATGCCTTCTGCAGTAAAGTCATCAAGCGCAATCTCGCATTCCTTTTCGGTGTTTGCCCAACCTACGCTTGTGTACGTTGTTAAATCAGGGTGCTCTCTTTTTTGGAAGTTCGGATTCCGTTTTAGGATGCTTTCGATTTCTGCGCAAAGTAGGGGTGATTCGGCTTTGTCATTTAGCCAGGTAAAGAGGTTAAAACAATTGTAATCGGCTGATTTCGAATCATCCCTTTGCATTGCTTGCTTGGAATACTCGATGAAGCGCATCTGATCTTCTTGACTCGCAATTGGAAAAGCCTCTTTCAGAAAACAGAACGTCTCATGTCGGAGATAGAGATTTTCAAGCAAGTGATATTCAATAGCGAGATTTAACGAACCGCAATCAAGCTGCTTTTCCTTCAGGATCCAGATGCCTATTCGTTGAACAATATTGCTGCTTGATTTAAGGCACAAGCTTTTTATTTCATCGCGATTGAGATCCATGCAGAGGTTTCTGGCTATATCGATGAGACTTTGAATAGCCTCATTATTGTGTTTGTCCTGTTCATGGGGCTCGATTGCAGATCTTCCGAAGGAGATGGAATCAAAACCGACGTTCGTTTCGTATTCGGTTTGAATCATATGGGCTGCCTCTATCTGCTTGATGCAGTAGCGAGCCAGGGACTGTCGATTGTCAGGCGGAATACCTGCCGAAGCGTCGACGAGTTCTTCTCGAAAGCCGTCTTCGTCAATGCAGAGTGTCGGCTCCAAGGACGTTGAATTGAATCTGTGCCCAGAACCCATATCGACTCTGAGTGCAATCCTTAGCAATGATTCACTTATTGCCGGAGAGTATTGACGCTTTACTAGCTCAATCAAGTGATAGCGACAGAACCCTCGTGTTTTTAACGGAAGGGTCTCTAACCATGGAAGCCATGATCCAACGCATCGAGCGTTACTGTTTGAATCTGAGAGAGACCAGAGAAGCTGTTCATAGAATTCCTTTGGTAACTCATTTCGAAGAGGTAGAAGAACTTGCTGAAGATCGTGGAACTGAGCTACTGCGAACGCTTCGCAAATCCATCTAGTAAAGGCGAAATTCCATAGGCCATCTTCAATAAGCTGTCTGTTGTCCAATAGAAAACGAAGATGCGAAATAGATTTCGATAGATTGAAAAATTCACGGGAAAAAATCGAGCGCTCATTTATATTTTCCCAGTTCAGAGACTCAAGAAGAAAACTCTCGTTCTCCTCGGAAAGTTGTTCGTTTCTCGCGATTTCATGAATCCTCGTTATCCTTTGGAATGTCGTTGTTTTGTTGTGATCACTCCATTCCTTAAAGATTAGCGGCAGGTCTGAATATTGCGCAAACGGAATTACATCAACGCCTCGCATCTTCCATGCATCAGCATCCTTTCCGTTTTGGGCGAGAGTGTAGACGTGACCCCTCATCTCGGATGAGATCGAACGTGTTAGATAATCGACCAATATATCTTGGCAGCTGTAGCCAATGAATAGAACAGTGTATTCAGAAAACAGGTTAACCAGAAAACGGGATGCCCAGCCTTGCGTTACGTATGCTTTGCCAAAATCAGCGGACGTAAGAACCATATTGTCTTGTTCATGGATGCTCCCGTGTGCGTAAACAATTCCCGAAAAAGAATTTCCAACAGGAAGCGCTGGGCAAAAGTACTTTTTAATCCCATCTATCTGTAGTGTATCCAAGGCGTATTCGAATGCATTGTCGAAATTGGTCGTGACAATACGGACTGCTTCATTTGAAGGGAAGAGCCGAATAATGTTTTTATGCAGCTCGGTTGTTTCCCCATTGGTGTCGAGTAGTTTTGACGTAACTGTCCTGATGTCGTATCTGTTCTCGAGGTATCCAAGATATTGCTCGCAGCTGATGGAGTCCTTATTGAAAGGTTCCATCCTGTCAGCAAGATCGACTTCGGTTTTAATGTGAGATACGAGCTCATTGAAATCTGGGAATTTCAATGGGTCTTGTTTCGAAACGCCGGCACCAGCAAAAACTACCAGGTTTCCGTTTCTTGACGCGTCGATTAGTTTGCTGGGAATATCAGTATTGTGAAATAGCATAGTTTACGCTTTCGGAGGTAGATTGCGGTCGTTGCCCCAAAGGCGTCCTGCCTTGCGAGCGGTAAGGATCGTGCTGTCATCCTCGCAACTGAAAGTGTTCAGCCAGTTGGCGAACTCGTCCTGTATCGCTGCAGAATGATCTTCTTCCATCTCCTCGGCCTTGTCGGCCATGCAGACGAATGCGAATTCGACCATGTTGCCCTGGGTGCGAAGCCTCGGACCTGCTTCAGTGTCGTTCTCGGGCGTGAGGTTCGCCGCGTTTGCTAGTGAGAACAGGTGGTGCATAGCCTGGTTCGGGCTGCCGAAGTAATGTCTGCTCAGCGCGGAGTCGGTGATGCCCAGCGCATTGCAGATGGCCTTCATCTGCTTCTCGCGCGGAAGGCGCTTGCCTTGCTCGTAGCTGCGCAGCGTGAACATGCTGATGCCTGCCTTCTCGGACAGCTCCTCCTGCGTCATGCTGCTGAGGCGGCGCGCTCCCTTCAGGGCTGCGGCGAAGTGATCGCTGACCCACTCCTTCTCGGCATCGGGCTTCATGGGATCGTAGTCGGGGTATACGGCGGGGTAGTCCGCCTTCTTGAAGTGGCCGTGGAACTCGTCCTTCCACAGCTCGTAGTCCTCACGGAAAGATTCCTCGTCTTTGCACATGGCCTCGTAGGCCTTGGCCCAGCGCCCGATTCCCTCAATGAAGAACTCGCGGGTTGGGGTGATGTAGGCAAAGCTGTCGTTGTATCCGAACTCGAAGCCGTAGTGGCGTGCAATCTCGATCGTCATCAGGAACAGCTCGGTGTTGCTGGCATGGTCGTTGAATAAGGCAAGCGCCTCGGGCATGACCTCCAGGGCGGTCGCTAGACCGCGAACCTGCTCAGGGTCGGGCACGCGCCTGGCCAACTCGTAGTTGCGCACGGTGGACTCGTCGATGCCGGCAATCTGCGCGACCTCTTTCTGCGTTAGGCCGCGCTGCGCCCTAAGCCTTCTCAGCTTCTCGGCAAGGCGGTACTCCTCGCGGTCTTTCGGTAAGAACGGGTTTCTGAAGACCATTGCATCCTCGCTGATCAACGAGCAGTCCCGACAAGCGGAAACTGCGTAAACCATGTAATACATTGGCATTCTACATCAACAGTGCGCAAATGTCTTGTAATGCAGTGCGCAATTGTGTTACTGTAACAGTGCGCAAACGTCCTACTAAATCACAAAAGGAGGTGAACACTATGAAGATGATCGATGCGAGGGAAATCTCCGAGCTGATGGGGGTCTCCATGGCCACGGCCTACAAGATCATCCGTCAGCTCAACGCGGACCTTAAGGCCAACGGCTGCCGTACCGTGCAGGGAAGAACCAGCCGCGAGTACTTCGAGAAGGCGTACTTCTCCATGCCGACGAAAAACACGAAAGGAGGCGACTAGATGTCAGTCAGCAAGGAGAGAAACGGAACCTATACCGTTCAATGCTGGTATCGCGAACGGCTGACTGGCGAGCGCCGCAAGAAGACAAAGCGCGGCTTTGGCCGCAAGGCTGACGCGACCCAGTGGGAGCGCAACTTCCTTACGAAGGTCGCCGGTTCGCCCACCATGAAGTTCGCCGATTTCTTCCAGGTCTACAAAACCGACGTCAGCCCCAGGCTCAAGCTCAACACCTGGCGCACCAAGGAATACATCATCCGCGACAAAATCCTGCCGTTTTTCGGCGAAATGCGCCTGAGCGACATCGCCCCCGCCGACGTGCTGGCCTGGCAGACGAAGCTCATGAACCACGTGGACCCAAAGACCGGGAAGCGCTACAAGAAGACCTACCTGCGCACGGTGAACAACGCGCTCTCCATCATGCTGAACCATGCGGTTCGCTACTACGGCCTACCCGTGAGCCCCATGGCCAAGACCGGCAAAATCGGCAGCTCCAAGCCCGATGAGATGCGGTTCTGGACAAAAGGCGAGTACATGAGGTTCGCTGAGGAAATCATGGACAAGCCCGCCTCGTTCGCCATATTCGAGCTGCTGTACTGGTGCGGCATCCGCGAGGGCGAGGCGTTGGCGCTCATGCTCGCAGACTTCGACTTCCAGGCGAATCTCCTGAAGATCACCAAGAGCTACCAGCGCATCAATGGCCAAGACGTCATCACCACGCCAAAGACCGCGAAATCCGTGCGTACCGTTGCGATGCCCGACTTCGTGTCAGAAGAGCTTGAGGATTACATCCGCCTGGAGGGCTTCGAACCCGACAATCGCTTATTCAGGCTCACGAAGTCCTACCTCTACCACGAGATGGACCGCGGCTGCAAAGCCGCTGGCGTCAAGCGAATCCGCGTGCACGACCTGCGTCACAGTCATGTGAGCCTGCTCATAGAGATGGGCTTCTCGATCGTGGCGATAGCTGACCGAGTGGGGCATGAGAGCACTGACATCACCTTCAGGTACGCGCACCTGTTCCCAAACACCCAATCAGACATGGCTCAGAGGCTGAGCCGAGAAAGGAACGACAATCATGACTGAAAGATCGCTTGATGCGAACGGACGCTGGCGCAACAAGCCCGTCACCTTCCGCGTTTCCCCAGAGGAGTGCGAGCGCATCAACGCCCAGGTGGCCATGAGCGGCCTGAGCAAGCAGGATTACATTGCCAAGCGGCTGCTGGATGAGGATATCGTCGTGGTGCCCAACAGCCGCGTGCAGCGCGCCCTGCAGCGCCAGGCCGTCGATATCTACCAAGAGCTTCGTCGCATCCGCAGCGGCGGCGACATCAGTCCCGAGCTGGAAGCGCGCATAAGGGTGCTCGTCCGCACCTTCGAAGCTCTGGGCACCGACTGCTCAGGTGTTTCTGCGGTAGAAATCGAGGACGGACTCATCGCGAACATGAAGCGCGAGGCCGAGCTTGCCGGGAAGGGGTGCGACTGATGGGCGGAAAGAAAAAGCCGGAGGCTGGCTACACCGACCAAAGCGAAACCAGCTCCCGAACTCACGAAGATTATAGGCCCTTCGCGAACGGAGGGCACCATGCAAGCGACTAGCAGCTACTTCACTAGGATGGACGCCATGGAGCAGGAGCTTCGCCGCCATGGCATCGATTCTTGGCCGAGCGAGGAGGACCTTCTGCGCTACCTGATGAGCACAAATGACCGTATCGACGCCGTTTGCGCCGCATTGGGTATGGTCACGGCCAGGGACGTCCGGGGTCGCTGGCACGTGTACGCCTCCAGGCCCTTGGAGGTGGTCTGATGCGAAAGCTGGTGGTGCGCACTGCCCAGTGGCTGCTGGAGAATCCGCTGGAGCAGCCCGGCTGGGTGGTTGAGGACCTGGTTCCCTGTGGGCTTACCCTGATCGCGGGAGACCCTAAGATCGGAAAGTCGTGGTTCGGGCTGGACCTGGCGCTCTGCGTGGCGACGGGAGAGCCGTTCTGGGGCTTCGCGACCGCGAAGGGAACCGTCCTCTACCTCTGCCTTGAAGACACCTTCAACCGTGTCCAGGGGCGCCTGCAGCGACTCGTGGACGAGGCCAATGACAACCTGTGCTGCGTCGTTTCCGCCGAGCGCATCGGCAGCGGCCTGATGGAGCAGCTCGGCGCTTTCGCCGATGAGCATCCAGATCTGAAGATGGTCATCATTGACACGTTCCAGACGGTCCGAACACCCGGCAACCAGAGCGTCTACTCCGCGGACTACGAGGATATGGGAGCGTTGAAGTCCTTTGCCGACGAGCGGAAGGTTGCGATGCTGGTGGTGCACCACACGCGAAAGATGGGCGATGGCGACGTGTTCAACACCATCAGCGGATCAAACGGCTTGATGGGCTGCGCGGACGAGACCATGGTCCTTCGCCGCAAGGCTCGCGGCAGCAGCTCCGCCACGCTCAACGTCACTGGACGCGACGTGAAGGACCTGGAGTTCAGCGTGAGGTTCGTGAACTGCCGATGGGAGTTAGTCGAGAAGGTGAGCGACGAGGAGCTCGAGGCGCGCGCGGTGCCGCAGATTGTGCATGACGTTGTCGATTTCATCGAAACGCGAGAGGCTTTTGCGTGGAGCGGAACGGCATCAGATCTGCTGTCTGCGGTCGGCGGGGAGGTGAGGCCGAACGTGCTGAGCAAGTACCTCAACGAGCACTCTGACTTCATGCGGCGCGAGGGCGTGCGCTTCTGGCGGGAGAAGACGTCCAGTAACAAGCTGATCCATTTGGAGCGCACGACGGTCGTGGTCGATGTGGTCGATGGTTCGGGCATATAGGTTTCCATCGACCATGACCGACCACATCGACCATAGGGACATGAATGGGGCTGCGGCACTTCGGTTGCCGTAGCCCCTCTTGTATCGCGAATCCAGCAAGTAGCCCATGGCTGTCGGACGCGCACCCCACCCAGACCACTTGCTCGGTTCGCCTTAGAAGCCGAATCCAGCAAGTAGCCTATGGAGTCGGACAAATCCCCCGCCATGCTACCTGCTGCTTGCTGCGTGCTCCTCTCGGAGCAAGTAACTCATTGCGTATTACGACGCAATGATCGCACGTAGCAAGCAGCTCATTTTGTGTCGCGTTTTCGAAACGCTCACAAAGCGCCGCCATAAGGATTCATCCTGGCGGCTGCGGGGGCAACCCCGCTCCCCGTTATGCATTGAAAGATTGAACGAACTCGTAGGTAATGGCAACTGGGCCAATTGTCACAGTAGATAACCTGGATGTGGGGAAGCCCCCACTGGCGCTGCGCCGAGCAAAGCGAGGCTTTGCATTATTTATGCTGCATGAGCGCAAAACCATCTCATCTGGAAAACGTGACACGAGATGGGCTACTGGCTATGTGGATGCTTAAGAGTCGGCATGGATAGTTGAGGAGAAATAATTGTCCATGCTATTCGTGGAATAAATGTTGCTTTCAGTTTATTTAGTCCTAGAATTAGGACATTACACTCAGGAGGCTGATATGGAATACAAAACCGCGATGGAAGTTTCGCAGGCGTGGAAATGCGACAGAAGCTTAGTTCTTCGGTATTGTCGCGAAGGAAGGATTAACGGTGCGAAAAAGGCGGGCAGCAGTTGGCTGATTCCAAGCAACGCGAATAAACCTTTCGATGCTAGGAAAAAATCGAGAGAAATCACCTCGATCGATCTCTTTTCCGGCCCAGGTGGGCTTGCGACTGGCTTCCGATGGGCCGGCATTAAGCCGCTGATAGCCGTAGAATGGATTACCTCAACTGCATTGACATACTGCGAGTCTCATGGAGCCGACAGGTTAGTCCTCGCAGAGTATCCAGCGCTTCTCGAGCTTGATAATGAAAAAGATATCGAGTTGTACGTGAATGGCCGCGAAGAGTTGAAGCGCCTCATGGCACCTTCGGATGCAACCATCCTCCTCCAGGGTGATGTATCTCTCGTGTCCGCAGCGCTTATTCGCTACATCCTCAAAGAGCGCTTTGGAAGATCGACTGTTGACATCGTAACGGGAGGTGCTCCTTGCGAGAGCTTCAGCATGGCTGGCGAACGTAAGGAAATAGATTACCGAAACGAGCTTTTTAGGAATATTCTCAGGATTTCTCAGGCTGTTAATTCCCGCGCTTTTCTCTTTGAAAACGTGAAGGGCCTTTTTTCGAAAAAGCACGAGGGAAAGCGCGGCTTAATGTACCAAGTTGTGTGCGACTCTTTTGAAGAAGCGAGCGAGGAAGGTGTTTCGTATCGTCTTGCATCGCGCGATAAGGATGTTGTATTGCTAAAGGCCGCTGACTACGGCGTTCCTCAAATGCGAGAGCGTCTGTTCTTGGTCGGCCTGAACAACGATGACCCTTCTCTTTCATTTGAGTATCCAATTCCGAGTCACGGTCCCGGCAGAAAGTTTCCCTACGTTACGGTGGAAGAGGCAATTATGGATCTTCCACCTCTGGAGCCTAAAGAAGAGAGCAATACTTATAGTTCAAAAAAGAAGAAAGGCACAGAGCAACGTGACCTGTTCTTGTCTTATATGAGGGGCGATCGTTCCATGCCGCCTTCTCATATCGCATTTGGAAAGAAGACTTTGACTAGTCACCTTGCTCCTGGCCATACGCCTAAAATGCGCAAACGCATTGAGAACATCCTCCCTGGAGAAAGCATGAAAACTGCCTATGAGAGATTGCTCGCCGAAGGCAAGGATGACCTTGTGAGCGAGTGTTTTCCAAAGAAGATTTATGGTGCGCGAAATCGAAGGCTGCGACTGGGCGAACCTAGCTTCACAGTGACGTCTCACTGTCTGGACGAGATGGTTCATCCTACGCAGAACAGGGGTTTGACTCCAAGAGAGGCTGCGCGCTTGCAGTCGTTTCCTGACTGGTACATTTTCCAAGGAGATTACGTGCAGTTCCATGGCGACCCAGAAGAGGATAGGTACGAACAGGTGGGAGATGCTATTCCGCCCCTTTTGGCGAAAGCGTTGGGGGATTCACTTGTTTCAATGTTGGAGAACGACAACTAGTGCGTTGTCTTCATTTTGAACTGAATCGACCTGCCTCTTTGCCCGCTAGCAAATGTCCAATCAAATGGCGTTCCCATTTGTAACGGTTCTTCATCGAGGAGTATGTTTACGTACTCCTCGATGCTAAATATCTTATCCGTATAATTGGATCTGTTTCCTTTGCGAATCAGAATCCAGTCTGCGCAGTTAATGTCTGGGCTATTTGCTCCATGTCCGCCAACAACCCATTTCGTGAGTACGTACAGGTCATCCCTGCTGAGGCCAGATTCTATTGCGCTTTTTACAAACTCAAGACCATTGGTGCCGTATCGATCTTTCAATGCGCTCCCTGAACCGCATTCTTCGTACATCCTAATTGCTTTAGCAACGTCGGAATCTTCGTCTTTATTAAGCACTCGAATGATGTCTTGAGATGAGTACTGGTTTACGGACACCTTGTCTTTTAAAGTCCGTTTGCAGCTTATCTTTTGTTCTATGGTGCCTCCGTCCTGCATCGTATAACGAACGACTACGTCCGTTTTTCCAGGCCCACCGCTTGGGAGTGAAGGGATATCGTTTGTCGCCGATATTGACGAAATCTGCGAAGCATCAATGCCCATTGCATCAACGGTCATCTTGAAGAGGGTGAAAGAGTAACCCGACTCATTGCTTGACGAACCTGCTTTAAGCCTTTCTAAGTTGCCGTTATGTTCCATTACGCTCACGACCAGGCGTTCAAAACTCTTTCCTCTTCGATCGCCCTGTACGCCACTTGAAAGCCCTGCGGAGCTCATCGCCTTTTCTTCTAACATGAGCTGAAATTCGGACTCGGGAACGATGAAGTCAATATAGGAATAGTAGGTACCGCTGTCGATAGACTCGGCCTTGCTCTCGAAAGCCTTTCGCTCTTTTTCGTTAATCGAATCTGGGTAGACAAGGCAGGCGTATTCGATTCGATCGTCTAACTGCTTAGCGTTGTAGGCATCCCAAAGCTGCCCTTTAAACCTGTCTCGCATGGAGGTTGTTGAATAGATCGCCCACACCGTGTTGTCCGCGAAGGTCAATTCATAGGGAATGTAAAACTGCTTGGGATTGTATCCCTCGTATCCTAGTCGCTGTTCGACCTTCAGAGAGCAGAGTTCCTTGGTGCCGTTCAGATCAACGATGAAATGCTCGATGCTTTCTTGAAACGATCTTCCATGTTGGTTTTTGTCGGAATTGCTCATCGTGTGCGTCCTTAAGGTTGATTCTGTATCAGCCTATTATATCGAGCATGGCCTTTGCCGTACCAGGACTTGGGTTGTGGGCTTTTATGATGCGCGATAACGACGATATGCCCAGTTCGTATTGCTCCCTGAGTACCATATTCATTGTTTGGGTATTAGTTGAGTATCAGTTGGCGAATTCCAATCGGCAACTAGCTGCCTTGTTTAATCGGGACACGTTAATTCAGAAACGCATTGGTTTATAGGACGTATATGTATTACTTAGATACAAACCGAAATTAGTGAGTATCTTTTGACGCGCTTTTCTAGGAAATTTGAGCGTTTTGGATTGATTTCGAGGTAATTGCCAAACCGCCCATTTCGGGTGGCTTGCGTATTACCCGGTCCAACTGCAAAAAATGAGGTGCTCCAGGAAATCCTGAAGCACCTCATAAAATAATACGTTAGCGCACTGTTTTTATTCCCACTCGATAAGAATATTTTCATCATCGGTGCGCTGACATGGTGCTTTGTATCAGGAAATGCGGTTTCGTCCCAGTCTTTCACGTTTTTTTGGTACCCAAAATGTACCCAGTGCAAGCAAGTAGGATTTTGTGCAGGCCGTCTACAATAGTTTCTTGCGGACTTTCTTGAGCCAGTTCTTCTTGAAGCTGTTGCGTGCGCCAAAGAATCGATCATCGGTCTTGGTGGCTTCTTTTGCTTCAAACTTCAGCGCCGTGAGCTCGATCGTGCAGATAAGGTCGGCTGCTTGCGCAAGCCGGTAGTCTTTGGGGCTCCCGTCTTTGTACATGACAGCGTTTGTTGACAAAGCGTACTCCACGGCATCGTGCAGGGCCTTGGTTACGACGTATTGGCCGTCATCGTAGTAGACCTTCACTTTGTCGAATTCTTGCAGGTAGCTAAGGTTGTCGAAGATGAGGTTCACGATGTCGCGCCTGATTCTCGCACTAAGAGCGGCGTTGTCGGGGAACTCAATTTTTCTGTATGAAAACGTATGATACTTGATGGGCAAGTGCTGGAGCATGGTGAAGAAGGCCTGCAGCAGCCGTTTCCTATCTTGGATGTCCATGCCTTCGTAATCGTCGTGGCCGTTCATTAGCGGACATGTGTGTAGTGGGATGTTGGGAAGGCTTTTCGCGCGCAGGTCGTTTTCGTAGATGTTAATCGGTTGGGAGATGTTCTCATCCTGCTCATGAAAAACTAGCGTTAGTAGGTAGTACTTCGATTCCGTTCCGCTTTCGCCCGACTCGTCGGCGAACAGGCTGATTTCGAGCATGGGCTCTCCTTGCGAGATAAAAAATGCCGGGGGACAACCCCCGGCTCCTGGAAGCCCTTTCTTGCGAGAAAGACCAGATTGAATATCTCACGGTTTTGTTCAATTTGCAAGAGGCTTTGTGTACGGATAGTAGTAAATTATGCACGCAAAAAGCCGTCTTTATATCGGCAATCATACGGGTCGTATTTGCTGCATTTAACGGCATCGTTAAGTTTGTTGTCTGGACTCTCTGATCTATCAATGATCACATAATCGTATCGAGATCGTCCCGCATACGAATAATTGAAATCCATCCGTCCGTAGCTTATCTCGGGGTCATAGACATCCTTCCAGCTTTGATAGTCAAGCTCGGGGTCTCCTTTTTCGACGGCAATAATTTCATCTGACCACTGATCGATTATTTGCTCCAGATTGGGTCGTACAGTACGAAGTATCGCTTTGCCGCTTTCCGAAAAGTCAGGTATCAAGGCATTGGTATTTGCAATTTGAAATAATGCATGTAACGCCTGTACGGGACTGCCAAAATCAAAGAATATGAGTGCTCCAGGGGAAACGTTCAGTGCTTCGGAGAGCAAGGCAATATGGCTTATTTTTGGTAAGTGTTTCTTCTGCTCATAGCTTCTGATTGTCGATTTTGGAATTCCGGTTTCCTCCGATAGTTCTTGTTGTGTCATCTGATTTATATGCCTCAGTCTGTGAAGAGCATTAGACAAGTTGACGCTCTCCCACGGCTCAATCAGTTGATACTGATTCGCTGTTCCGCTGCATCTTTCAGGGAAATCGGCATATTCGTATTCGTCGCTGTAGGAGTCTTTCCAGTTTTCGTATTGATCTCGGCTGATTTCCTCATGCTTTAGATGGCGATACTGATTGGCCCAATTGCGCAATGCACGTTTCATGAAAGGTGATGTTGGCTTTAAAGCTGCGTACCGAGGGTCGGATGCGGGCATCAATCCATATATCTCTCCAAGTTGGAATAGGGCATGTGCTGGAGAGATGGCAATATCATAGACGTGCAGAGCCTCTGGTCGAACCCCGAGGGCGCCCGCAATCTCTTCAAGATGCTGTTCCTTTGGGTGAGACTTTCTTTGCTCATAATTGCGAATTGCTGAATGGCTGATATTGGTTTTGCTTGCGACCTCAATTTGGGTTAGGTGCTTCCTCTGTCGCAGGTCGCGTAATTTTGCGGCAAACAGATAAGACTGCCACTGCTTCCGTGCTGTCTCTTTTTTGTATTCATTTATCACGTATTGAGCAGCATCAAAAAGGCTCATCTCGCATCCTCACTATCCCTTTTGTCTCGGATTATACAGTCGCTTACTAGTGATATAGGACTGCATGTTGGAAAAGAATGCGATCGTCTTGCACAATGACACAAATTACTGTTACTATGATTTTGTTGAGAAGTAATACCTATTTATGTCCTGATGACATAGGAGAAAGGAGGAGACATGAAAGCGGATAACAGGCTTGTCGGTGCCGACTACGTTGCAGCTAAACTTGATGTATCTAAGCCACAAGCTTATCGAATCATTCGATCCCTGAATGAAGAGCTTGTCGAAGCGGGTGCGCGCGTCATTTCTGGCCGTGTCAATCTGGATTATCTTGAGGCGACTTATTTTGCCCAGCCTAAGAAGGGTGAGGTGAAACATGATGGCCGTAATGAAATCGGATAGTGGTACCTGGGAAGTCCAATGCTGGTATCGCGACTGTTTCGGCAAGCGCCATAAGAAGCATAAGCGTGGATTCGCCAGCAAAGCGGAGGCAAGCAAATGGGAGCGCGAGTTTATGCTTAAAGCTGAGGGATCGCCGCAGATGACGTTTTCGGATTTCGTTAAAGTGTATGAATCTGACAAGAAGCCTCAGCTTAAGCTGAACACCTGGTTAACGAAGAAGGCCATCATCGAAAAGAAGATCTTGCCTTTCTTTGGATCAAAGAAGCTTGATGAGATCACCGCACAAGATCTCATTACCTGGCAGAACGCTCTGGCTAAGGCGGTAATCCCGAGCACGGGGAAGCCTTACGCCAAGACTTATATCCGTACTGTGACCAATCAGCTTAGTGCAATCCTTAACCATGCCGTTAAATATTATGGCCTGGCGAAAAGCCCGTATGCGATGGTTGACAAGGTTAAGAAGGCGAAGCCCCTGAACGTAGACTTCTGGACGAAGGATGAGTACCTGAAGTTCGCTGATGCCATCATGGATAAGCCTTTGGCGTTCACGGCATTCGAAGTACTTTACTTCACCGGCATCCGAGAGGGTGAGCTTTTGGCATTGACGCCAAGCGACTTCGACTTCGGCAAGAACCTACTTCGCATAACTCGTTCCTACCAGCGCATTCATGGGGAGGACGTCATCACCGACCCCAAGACGTCGAAGTCGATACGTACGATAGCCGTGCCCGACTTCGTCATCGATGAGGTTGGGGAATTCGTCGCCCTCGAAGGCATTAAATCCGACGAGCGTATGTTCAAGGTGACGAAGAGCTACCTCTACCGCGAGATGCGTCGTGGTTGTGCGGTTTCGGGCGTGAAGGTTATCCGTATCCACGACATCCGACGCAGCCACGTGTCGCTGCTCATCGATCTTGGGTTCAGCGCCTTGGCCATCGCCGATCGTATGGGCCACGAGGCCGTGGACGTCACGTATCGTTACGCAGACCTGTTCCCGAACGTTCAGGCAGATATGGCGAGGGCCCTTGAGAACCTGGAAGGAAGGTAAATAGCATGAGCGAGATGAATCTCGATCAGCATGGCCGCCGCCGCAACGTTACTGTTGCGTTCCGGGTTTCGCCTGAAGAGGCGAAGCTCATCAACGCGCAGGTTGCTATGAGCGGCATGAGCAAGCAGGATTACATCACAGCGCGCTTGCTGAATCGTGAAGTGAGGGTTGTGCCGAGCAGCCGCCTGCAGAAGGCGCTGCGTGAGCATATGGACGCTGCTTATCGCGAGCTTCGCCGCATTCACGAAGGGTCAGAAGTGAGTCCAGAGCTTGAGGCCATCCTTGAGATTTTGGCAATAACATTTGCTGAATTGGGCTTTGAGTCCGGAAAAGCCGATGTTGATAAAGAAGACGAGGCCATCAAAGAGATGGCTCGCTACTAAGGGAAAGGATGTGATGCCTATGGGGCAGATTGATCGAAGGCAGGAACCGGCGTTGTTCCCTGGAAAAGACGCGCCGGCCCCCGCGCAGAAGAGCATGTTACCGCATGTTCGCACCTCTATCGAGGAGGTAACCCATGGATGCTAACTATTTTCGCGGGCAAGAGGAGCAGCGCCGTTTGCTTGCACGCCACGGGTTCGACCACTGGCCTACCGACGGCGAGCTCATCGGCTACCTGATCGATCTCGATGACAAGCTTGATGCGCTTTGCGATGCGTTAGGCTTTTCGGTCATTCGTGATTGCCGCGGTCGTTGGTGCGTTTGCCGCACCTCGCAAGTTGATTGTAGCGGTGACTATTATGGTTGCTAAGCTTGAATCAATCGGCGCTCAAGAGCTTATGGAGGAAGTGCTGAATCCACCCGTGTGGCTGGTGGATGGGCTCTTTCCTACTAGTTCCACCAACCTGCTCTGCTCGCCCCCGAAGTTCGGTAAGTCCATCCTCTGCCTGCAACTCTGTCACAGCGTGGCGATGGGACAGCCGTTCCTCGGAAAGGCAACGGTGCAGGCGGGCTCAATCTACCTTTGTCTGGAGGATACCAAGTATCGCCTGCAGCATCGCCTATGGGCCCTTGCCGACGAGAGCGTGGATGATTTCCGTTTAGTGCCCCAGGCGGCCACGCTCCCAGAGGGCCTCATTGAGCAGTTGGAGGGGCTTCTGCTTGATTACCCCAGCACGAAGCTATTTGTCGTGGACACGCTCCAGGTGGCGCGTGGCAATTCTGGTGACTACTGCTATGCCAACGACTATGCTGACTTGCGGCTGTTCAAGTCGTTTGCCGATCGCCACGATGTCTGTGTACTTATTGTTCACCACCTACGTAAGGCGCAGAGCCCTAGTGATCAGTTCATGGACATTAGTGGTACCACCGCGATTAGCGGAGCAGTGGACGGCATGCTCGTCATGCAAAAGGAAAAGCGCAGTTCATCGGACTGCAAGCTATCTGTGACGGGGCGTGACGTCGAGTATGCCGAGCTCATGCTTCGACGTGATGGCATGCGATGGACGTTCGTCGAGCAGCTCACTGAATCCGAGGCATATGAGACGAGTGTTCCTTGTTCTGTGAGGCAAGTTGTTGAATGGCTCGCCGAAGGTACTTGCCGTTGGTCCGGTACCGCCAGCGATCTGATCGACGCCGTCGGCATCGAAGGCGTTAGCCCTGCAGTGCTCGGCAAGCAGCTTGCTCAGCACAGCGATTGGCTGCGGCAGCAGGGCGTGCAATTTACAAGGAGCCGCACGGGCAGCGCTCGAGCCATCGAGTTTGCGCTGCCGTCATGACGGCAATGACGGCGATGACGGGTTGCTCGGCACCGAGCTGTACCGTCGTCGCCGTTTCTCGTTTACTTCGATGCAGCTACGCGAATGACAGGTATGGCTTGTGTCAGTTTTGCCGTCATACCCGTCACACCCGTCACTGAATACTTTGCAAACATGGAAAGGAAGGTAAATCATGGGGGAAGTCAACGGCGTGGGCCATTATATTCTCGCCGACGGCCGAGCAATCAAGCTCAAGGAAGGGGAGTGGTGCATCGTCAACCCCGACATGGCGTCCATCGCTCAATCCGTTTGTGCCGTCACAGTGCGCAATGCGCCTGAAGGGATGCCCTGCTTTGCATATTTTCTTGCCGGGAAGAACATCGGCGATCTTCGCCGTGATCCAGACCTGAACATCATCGATAAGGAGATTTCAGATGTTTGGCCGGATTACGGCGAGATCTTGAAACGAAGGATCGAACTTGTTCCCGATGGAAAAGGTGGCTACGCCAACATCGACGAATGGCGCGAAGCGCCCGAGCCCGGCTACTTCGACCTTGCCGGCTTTGCCGAGTACTGGGCGAAAAATTCCAATGAAAACTAGTCGAGTGGACACGGAGATACCCGTGCCCACTCTTTTATAGGAGCAAGCAATGACAACCAAGAAGAAGGTGCGCAGCCTGCGCATCGATCCCGTTCTCGACAAACGCATCAGCTCGTACGCTGCGGCAGCGGGGATGAAGGAGTCCGATGCTGTGCGCAGCCTCCTGGAGAAGGGGCTGGCGTGCGAATCCCTCAACGTGTTCGCCACGCCCGTCGGAAAGCTGATCCGCGACGTCGTCGAGGCCGAGTTCAACCTCATGCGGGAGGACATGGACAGCCGAAACGATGCGCTGGAAGAAAGGGTTGCGCGCGTGTGCAGCAGGGGCGCCAAGGCCAGCCTCCAGGCTGCGGCGATGCTCAACGACGTCTCGCGCGCCATCGTTCCAGCCTGGAAAGGCATCCCAGCCGAGGAGCTATGGGCGTTCTACGCGAAGCAGGGCGGCGAGCTGCAGTCTGGGCGCTCCTACGGCGACGTCAGGCGCGAAGGTTAGCCATGCCCGGGTCCAAGATCGTCGTGAACCACCGGGTTATGCTCTCCAGGTCGGCCCATCACAGCGCGATCGGAGGCAGCAGGCTGCTCTACATCGCGAACCGGCCAGGGGCCGTCAGGGTCAAGAGCTACGACGACCTGCGCATCGAGCGCGAGAACGAGCGCATGGCCAAGCTCGGCTACATCGGCTTCCGCCCCGGCTCGGTGCCCGAGCCAAACGGCGGTCACGCCCTGTTCGACGCCCACGGCGTGCCGGAGCGCACGCGTTTGCAGCAAGAGCTCAAGCGCACCGATTCGGCGATCATAACCTCCGTGGTCAGCGTGCGCCGCGAGGATGCGGATGCGCTTAGGCTCGCCACCAAGCAGGACTGGGAGCGCCTCCTCCGCAGCCGATGGGCCAAGTACATCGACTCGATGGGGGTAATTGAGCTGCAGAACGTGCGATGGGTGGCAGCTTACCATGTCAACCAGGAGAACAACCTCCATTGCCACGTCTTCACGTGGGACGCATCGGGAAGCTTCGACGAGCTGCTGCCCAAGCAGAGGATGCGCCAGGCGAACGACGAGCTGCGGGCCGCCGTCCTGAGGCCCCAGCGCGACGAGCTGAGCCTTGCCCGCACGCAAGCCAGGGACGAGCTTGTTGCACGGATAAGGGAACTCGATCTCAGCGAACCGCAGCGACGGTCGGTGCTCGAGGCGCTGCCAGGGCAAGGGTCGCTGAAGTACGCGGCCCTTGCCAAATTCCACTGCGACTCGGCCAGGGCCGTTGACGCCGCCGTACACCGTGCACTCGAGTCGGACGAGGGCCTCAGGCGGCTTCGCAGCAGGTGCCTCGAGAGCGCGATCGAGCATGGCAGGCTCAAGGGGCTCGACGGGGCAAGGCTGGAGGCCCATGTTTCTGCTGCGGAGGCGGACCTGCGCGCAAGGCTCGGAAACGCTCTCATCTCCAACGCCAGGAGCGCAAGCGCCCCCTTGATCGAGGATGGGCGCGGATGGAGGCCAGTCGAGCCAGACGGCGAAACAGCCTTGCCTCCCGCAGCGCGCAGGCGCGCCCGGCAGATCTACGAGGAGTCCTCTTGCTGCCTCGGCGCCGACGGGCGCGAAAGGCTCGCCAAGTGCGCAGCCGAAGCTTTCCAGGAGAGGAGCTCGGCGCAGCGCCTTGAGCTGGAGAGGATCCCCAGCATCGGGGGAAGCGCCCCAATAGTCCGCTCGGCGCTGGCGGCGAACATGCAGGCGGCGATGGGGCTTGCGGCGCAGTCTATGGGAGGCGAAAGCGGGGATTTCGGCGACGAGTCGAGCAGGAAGGCCATGGGGCTTGCGCTCCGCGGCCTGGGCATGGCATTGGCATTCGCGGAACGCCAAGATTCTTTTGAGTCCTCGTGGGATTTTAAAAAACCCCCCCTCGTTTAGCGAAAGCGGGAGGCGCCACGATCGGCGCCTCCCGCTTTAAATCAATGGATGTTTCTTAAACTCAAAAGAAATCTCGAAGGAATCCCAGTCATCTTTTGCCAATAGAACACTTTCTTGAGCCAAATCGACAGCTTCAGACTTATGCTCGCAAGCTAGCGGAAGCTTCCCTATAGGGCCTTCATGAAAATCCAGCGTTGGGGATAGAATTTTTTGAAAAGCTTTAACGACGGAACTATTTGTGAATGCAAGGCAGTAAAGAAGGGAGTCCTTGTTTTCGGCGAAGCACATTGATCCCTTGGTTTCAAACATATATCCAGCGGGGCTATACCGCATAGATAGGTCGGCACTAGAAATTGTTCCCCATGTCATACCCTCTTTAAAATACCACTCCGTATTCTGGGGCCGCGAAGCCTGCTTGCCGTTTCTAACCAGGCCTTTAATTGCTTCTCCGTCATTCTCCCAATTCACAACTAGCTCATTGTTACCAAACCATTTTCTGTAGCCGCCGCCTTTATTACAGGGAAACCATTTGCATCCAGATGCATGGGCGGCAGCTCTGTCCGCGAAGCCAAATCCAGTTCGCTCAGTTCCGATTTCCCACCATTGCCTGATAAAGAGGTCGTTGTCGCCTGTCGCAAGACCTTGCTTGGGCGACGCTGTTTCAGACATCGGCGCAAACTCATCGAAGGCATTCAGCATCGAGTTGCTAATCCAGTACGCAATGGGGCTGCCAGGTACTTTTCCAAAGTCATATGACGCACACCGGTAGAACCACCCGCAATCGGGGTTCGCAAGGGCTTCCAAGAGCCCTGCTTGCTTCTCTTCCTCTGAACCCATGTCTACGAGACGAAAATATGCACCTTTGACCTCGCATTTTGCGTTAGTGAACACAGTCGCCGTAGTTGAAACGACCTCGCCTCCGATTGCGCCGAACGCGCGCGTGCCGAGATGCGCCATCGAGGAAATCGAATGGTTGCGCAAGATTTTGCCGCGGAGTTTCTCGAAGCTGCCGAGGAACATCCACGACTGCATTGTGACCATCGCGGAGTAACCGTTGTCGGAACTCATGCCGAAGCCTTGGTCGATAAAACTCGTGCAAAGATCTCGGTAGGCTTCAGGGTAATGCTTCTTCACCCATGCGCCCATCCATTTGCCCAAGCTCGAGCTTCCCATATACGGCGGGTTCGCGATCACCACGTCGTAGTGCCTGCTCAGCGGCTCGAGCTCGGCTTGCAAGCGCTTCAGCTTCTCGACAGCCGACCCGCCGAAGATCGTCTCCTCGCCTGCAAGGGACGCGAGGTCCCTTGGGCGGGAAATCGCGAAGCCTTATGCCGGCCGATACTTCTGGCTCCTGCTCCTTTCCGCCCCGATTCTCTCCAGCTTTCCCTCGTTTACGAGCTTTTTCAAACGATAGGTGACGGTGCTTCTGGGGATGCCCAAGCCCTCGGAGATCTCCGATGCGCTGCATGGCTCGTTTGCGATAACGAAGGACAAGACTTCATCATAGGGAGAGCCTGATGAGGGAGGCAGCGCGCGCCTGCGAAACTCAAGCGAGAACATTGAAATAGAATCTCGGACGACGGGCGCGTCCATGCGATTCTCCTCGAGCTCGCGATTCATCAGTTTGAACCCCGTTCCGCGGTTTTCGGCAACGAAGCCGCCTTCGTAGGGCGTCGACTCCAAGATATCGGCAAGGTACTGGTTTCTCGTCGACGAGTAACCCGCGGTCGCCACCGTAGCGGTTGTCACCGTGCCGTAAAGGCCGCCGGGGCTTAGGAACTCGAGGCGGTCGTCGTAGAGGTTCACCTGCACTTGAGTGCCCCGCGCAAGTTCCGAGTAGTCCCTGTGCATAAGCGCGTTGCAAACCGCCTCGCGCACGGCGGCCGGTGGATAATCCGGCGCATCGACCCTCTTTGCCCCGACCATAGCGCCGCCCAGCCTGGTGTTCCTTCGCACCGCCGCGACGGTGTCGGCAATTATCACCGGTATGGCCCCCGCCATCTTCTCGGTGTCCAGGTATTTGATTTCCCCTGTCGACGCCTTGTCGTTTTCCGGATAAGCGGCGAAAGTGACAGTGAGGCGCGGGAAGTACTTCTGCGGATACGTGCCGAGGGCAAGAAGGCCTGCAAGCGTCGGTCTGAGAATTCCGGTCGCATCCTTTGCAGCGACTCTCATGGCGGTTGCCATCTCTTCGCCGTCGTAGTTTGCAAAGAGCCTTGGATGAAGATCCCTTTGCCTTTGGAGCAACGCGCCGAGAAGGCCTTTGTCGAGATCGTCCATCGTCGCTTCTAGGACAATTTCCGCATCATGTGCGGGCTGGGTCTTGTCTTCGAGCAGTCTGTCGATCTCGTAAGGGCTCAATTTCCTGTCGCCGTCGAAGGAGCGAACGAAAGCGCCCTTGTACATACCCCTTTCGGTCACGTAGCAGGGCTTGTCACGAGGAAGGAGCTCGTCCACTTCGGCGACGACAATGTTTGCCCCCCGATGCTCCATAATCTCGATGCCGGCTCGTACGGGCGGGGTGAGCTTGTCGGAGCACGCTTGAGACAAGGCGTCTGCGATGCGGTGCGCGTCGAACCCCTCCGCGGGCGCGAAGCCGTTCCTCTCGGACAGCCCGAGCACGATAATGCCGCCCGACCCGTTGGCGAAGGCGGAAACGGTTTCGACGATGCTCGCGGGCATTTTGCCAACCGACTCCTTCACCTCGACGAGTTGGCTGTCGGTTCCAGACGACTTCAATTGATGAACGAGGATTCCGAGCTCTTCTGCCTTCATGGCGGTCCTCTCTTCCAATAACTTGCTAATCTGCTTCATCAATATTAGCAAGTTAGTTGGTAAGTTAGCAAGTTGATTGGCAAGTTATCATGACGTTAGCCAAAATGACGTTACCCGAAGTGCACAAGTCGCCTGAGGCGATAAATGTGAGTTCATTGTCGCAACTAAGCAAATCGACATCCAAGTACCTTGTATCCCCAAAATCGCCATTTGCTCATTTTTGGGAACGCGGAAGCGCGCGAAGACTTCATGGCAGTTGACAGCTCATAACTGCGAGAGGGACCTCGCGTCCCTTGCAGGCGAAGAGACCATCTTCGGCGGGTTTGCAGCTGAGAAGCTGGAGCGCTTGCAAGCCGAGCTCGAGCCGCTGAGCAGGCGCTATGATGTGGTGGTGGCGAACCCGCCGTACATGGGTAGCAGCAACATGAACAGCTGGCTCTCTGGTTGGACCAAAAAACGTTACAAAGAAGTCCACAAAGACCTGTGCACCTGCTTTATCAAACGCGGATTCAGCCTTTCCGACGATCGAGGTTACGAAGCACTCATAACCTCAGATACCTGCATGTACATTTCCTCATTTGAAAAAATGAGGAAAGAGATTATCGAACAAACGAGCATCGTTTGCTTCATCGATACTCGTGGAACCAATGCGCACCCCGACGTGTTCGATGCCAATGCGGGCTGGGTCCTGTGGAACCATCCCGTAGCGAATATCAAAGGCTCTTACTTCAAATTGAACCATCCGATACCTGAGAAAAGTCAAAGGCTCTTGGAAGCCCTTGCGGACCCCGACTGCGGGTGGTTCTACCGGGCAAGTTCAGCAGCATTTGAGACGGTGCCAGGTAATCCAATTGCATATTGGGCCTCCGATGGAGTGCGGAGGACTTTCGTTAATGGTATCCCTCTTGAAAAAGTTTCTTCTCCAAGACAGGGTCTTGCAACTGGAGAAAATGAGCGTTTTTTGCGCGAATGGTGGGAGGTGTCTCAGGTTAAATCAGAATATGATTGCTATTCCCTTGACGATCTTAGAAACCGTCGAGGAAAGTGGATTCCGTACAACAAGGGCGGTGAGTACCGCAAGTGGTATGGGAACAATGATTACGTAATTGCCTTTGATAAAGACAGCTATGATGCCCTCGCAAATCAGGGGAATCATCTGCCGTCCCGTCAGCTTTATTTTCGTCCATCGATTACCTGGTCGAAGATATCAAGCGGCGTGATTGCATTTCGGTTCAAACCGCAAGGCGGCGCTTTTGATGTAGCTGGAACTAGCATATTCGGAGACAAATCAACTCTCGAATACCTACAAGGACTTTGCAATAGCTCATTGATCATGCAAATAGCTGCCCTTCTTTCACCTACCTTGAATTTTGAAGTTGGGCAAATTGCGTCATATCCAGTAATCATGTCAGATAGAGCAGAAGGGGACGTCTGCAATAACGTTGAATCGGCTCGATATCTATCCAAAATAGATTACGACTCGTTTGAGACTTCCTGGGATTTTGAGAAGCATCCGCTTATTTAGGCCTCATGGCCGTCTGGATAACATATCCAGACGGCCATGTTCCACTTAAAAAAGTGGATGGCGCTTAAAACCCTTTGAGCATTCGAATGAGTCCCAATCCAATTGAGATAGGCGAACGTTTTCAACGACTAGCTTCTGGATTCTTTCATCTTCATTTACTGCAGCCTTTATGGGCATGGCTTTAACATCTCTTGTTTGAAGATGAAGGGTCGGATTGAATATGTCGAAATAGTACTGTGCAGTTGAAGAGTTGAATAGCCCGAGAACGCCCCATAGTGGAAGGTTAAAGCAAACAATGCTTGGCCCGGCCTTATCAAAGACACATCCGCTTGGTAGGTAGCGGAAATGGGATTTTCCGCTTGTTATATCGGTATACGTAATGCCTTCTGAATACCAAAGGGAGTTATCAAGCAAGTTGGATGTTTTATTCGCTGCATAGAAGCTACGAGCTGGAGTCGACCAATTAACTACAGAGTCTATGTTTCCAAACCAACGGCGAAAATCACCGCCCTTGGCATATGGGACCCACGTACCTTGTTCTGAACAGCCGCCTAGCGATACTTCCCAAGAGAACCGAACGTATTTAGCGTTGTCTGCAGTGATGTTTTGCGATCCCGTAAAACACGCGTAGCTACTTACAGAACTTCCTTCTCTGCAATTATCGATAAAATGATCTGTTGCCCAATACGCAATCGGGCTTCCCGGGATCGCCCCGAACCCCTCGGCGTCCGCCCGGTAGAACCACCCGCAGTCGGGGTCCGCAAGGGCTTCCAAGGCCCTTGGGGCCTGCTGGTCGGCTCCGGCGAAGTCGGACAGGCGCACATAACCTCCGCGGTAACCCGGGCAATATCCTTTTTGCAAGGTGAAAGTGCAGATGGGGACAGTAGCTCCGCTGAAACCCGAATACTCAAGCTGAATGAGCGAAGTGATCGTGTTTTGCTGGATTACGAACTTGCGTAGCTTTTCGTATGTCCCAATGAACATCCATACGTACGGTGTCATGAAGCCGAGTTGAGCGTGCTCGGTGCCCATGCCGACGTTGCGCGCCATGAAACACGAGAAAAGATCTCCCTTAACATCCTTGTAGTGCTTTTTGCCCCAGTCGCTCAGCCATTTGTTCATATTCTTTGAACCCATGTACGGCGGATTTGCAACCACCACGTCATAGCGTCTGCTCAGCGGCTCGAGTTCGGCTTGCAAGCGCTTCAGCTTCTCTGCCGCAAACTCGCCGAAAATCGTATCT
>ENA-ORUM01000871-ORUM01000871.1-human-gut-metagenome-genome-assembly--contig:-NODE-871-length-30318-cov-5.055150_pt1 | contig 30318 bp, 25 predicted proteins | sample MGYA00242083_ERZ509217 | MGnify/ENA primary metagenome ERZ509217 (study PRJEB26280, sample SAMEA2338831) | human gut metagenome | biome: human gut; feature: human-associated habitat; material: faeces...
CCCGCCGTTCCCTGAGGCTCTCCGTCGTCGGAGTAGCGCACCAGATTCGGCCCCAGCAGATAGCACCAGCAGTTGTGCCGTGCGTCATAATACTTCTTCTTCGTCTCCTGGATCCGGACTTGGGCCTCCTCCTCCGTCTCCACCCGCCACACGTGGCTGATGAACCGGGATCGCTTCTCCACAAACTCGCTCTCCGCCTCCTGAAAGGGGATACGAAAGCCGTCAGCCATGGCGCACCTCCCACTCCTGCCTCGTAATGGCCTGGCACACGCCGGGGCGCTCCGTTCCGTCGGGCCACGGCGACGGCGGCGTATCGCAGACATGGCGGAAGCCGCACTTCTCCTGCACCCGCCGGGATCGTTCATTCCCCGGAAAATGGGCGCACCACACACGCTCCGCACCCATCTCCCGAAACTGCCGGCGCAGCATCGCCTCCACGGCCTCCGGGATCAGTCCCTGCCCCCAGTAGGGGCGGGCGATCCAGTAGCCGAGCTCCGGCTCACCCCTCCCCTCCGGTATCTCCGTGGGAAATACGCCGATGGCGCCGATGGGGCCGCCGTTCCCGTCCTTGAGCAGCACCGCAAAGGTGCCCTCCTCGGACAGCACGGTGCGGATGATGCCCCGGCTGTTTTCCACGGAGGTGTGAGGCGCCCAACCGGCGGCGGGGCCTACCTCCGGGTCACTGGCCCAGCGGTACAGCGCCTCGGCATCGCTCTCCTGCCACGGCCGCAGCAGCAGCCGTTCCGTCTCCATCATTCCCAGTCCTCCTTCGGCTCCGTCCAGCCCTCGATATAGTCCTTCAGCTGGCCCAGCACCTTGGGGGGACACACCGCCGTCACATCAATGCTCTCCTGATAGGCCACATCCTCCACCTTGGCCTCCCGATAGAGGCTGTCCAGCATCCCCGCCTTGTCATAGGGCAGATGGATCACCACCCGGCGGGTGCCCTTGTCCAGCCTCCGGTCGATGGCCTCCATCAGCGCCGGGATGCCCTCCCCGGTCTTGGCGGAGATGGACACGGCGTCCTCCTCATGGCTCCGCTCTCCGGAGAAGGCCACGTCGCACTTGTTGTATACCCGGATGCAGGGGATCTGATCCGCCTTCAGCTCGTGGATCAGGTCCTCCACAATGGCGGCCTGCTGCTGCCACTGGGGATTGGACACGTCGATGACGTGCAGCAGCAGATCGGCGTACTCCAGCTCCTCCAGCGTGGCCTTGAAGGCCTCCACCAGGTTCCGCAGGTCGTCGGACTGGGCCTGGAGCTTCCGGCCGATGTCTGTCTGGGCGATTTTCAGGCGGCTCTCCATCCGCTCGAACACCTGGGAGCTGTTGGCGATGTCCTTGTTCTCCTCAATGGCCTCCTTCCGGCCGCAGAAAGGCTGGTGGGAGACGATGCGCATGACCCAGGAGTTATAGATGAGGGTGTACCCGGCGATGCCGGTGGTGGGCTGATAGGCCCGGCAGAAGCCGCCGTCGATGACCAGCAGCTTGCCGCCCCCCTTGATGGGGCTCTCCCCCTTCTTGGATTTCACCGGGATGTGGCCGTTGATGATGTGGCAGTGGGGGCCCTCCAGGCCGAACTCTTTGAGGAGCAGGTCGCACACGGCGGGGTCCTGGTAGTGGGTGTAGTAGGCGTTTTTAGGCTCGGTCCAGGCGGACTCGTCCTTGATGAGCCGCCGCTCGAAGGTGGTCATCCGGTCCCGGCCGAAGATGGGGCTGTTCCGCCCCGCCCACAAAAACCACAGCAGGTCCATGCCCAGCCTGCGCTCATCGGAGCCGGGCTTTAAGTAGTAGGCCTGCCGGGCGGCGGTGTCCACATAGTCGAAGAACTCCTTGCCCTTCCGCTCCTTGCCCCCCAGGGTGAAGGTGAGCAGCTGCCCGTCCTCGGTCATGGGGATGCAGCCGTGGAAGAGCAGATTCCCGTTGAACACCTTGTAGAGGCTCCCCTTGGAGTACAGGAAGCGCACGTGTTTCTGGAGCTTCTCGCTGCGCTGGAAGGAGGCGGTGAGCTGGTCGATAACGCTGTTCTCCTCCGGAGTGAGGGTGTAGGGGTCCTTGGGGTCCACGGTGGGGAAGTCGGTGTCCTCCAGGGGGTAGGTCACCCCGTCGATGGTGATGCACTTGTGCTCATAGTCGATCTTGTCCAGCAGCAGCCGGTCGGCCATGCCGTACTCCGGGTGGCGCAGCAGCTTCTGTCCCTCCAGCTTGAAGAGAATGATGGTGATGGCCTTATGCATCCGGGCGGAGAGGAGTTTATCCTTCTCACTGTACTGGTCGGCGTCGGGGCCGGTGAGCTTCACGGCGAAGCGGTGTACGTCGCAGTCCCGGTAGACCTCGTTGGCAAAGACGGACAGGGGGCGCAGGGAGATGCCGTAGCCCGTCTCGATGACCTCCAGGTTGTTATAGTGGATGGAGTTGGCCAGCACGGTGGCCACCAGGGTGCGGGAGCCGGAGGCCGCCCCCATCCACAAAATGTCGTGGTTGCCCCACTGGATGTCCACGCTGTGGTAGTCCAGCAGGGAGTCCATGATGATGTCCGCCCGGGGGCCCCGGTCGAAGATGTCCCCCACAATGTGCATATGGTCCACCGCCATGCGCTTGATGACGGCGGACACCGCCTCGATAAACCGGTCGGCCTGGCCCAGGTCGATGATGGTGGAGATGATGTTCTCGTAGTAGTCCCGCTTGTCCGTCTCGTCGTAGTGGGTGTGCAGCAGCTCGTCGATGATGTAGGCGTAGTCCTTGGGAAGGGCCTTGCGCACCTTGGACCGGGTGTACTTGGAGGACACCCACCGGCAGATCTCAATGAGGCGGTGGAGGGTGATGCGGTACCACTCGTCCATATCCTCATATGTTTCGTGGAGCTGCTCCAGCTTGTCCTCCGGGTAGTAGATGAGGGTGCACAGCTCATCCCGGTCCGCCTTGGAGATGGTGGCGGCGTACAGGTCGTCCACCTTCTCCTTGATGACGCCAGAGCAGGAGTTCAGAATGTGGAGAAAGGCCTCGTACTCCCCGTGGAGGTCGGAGATGAAGTGCTCCGTGCCCTTGGGCAGGTTCAGAATGGCCTGGAGGTTGATGATCTCGCTGCTGGCCGCCTGTACCGTGGGGTACTGCTGGGCCAGGAGCTTCAAATAGCGCAGTTCTTCCTGAGAAAACGTCTTTTTCCGCTTCATTCCATTGCCTCCTTTTGATATGCCGGGTCGGGTATCCCCATTATGGCACGTTTATGCTGTGCTTGCAAGAAGTTTTCCAACATTTAACCTGTGCTACCAGTCTCTTTTCTCCGAGGTTTCTAGCGCTTCAATCTTTCTTCAACCCTGGAAGCGGAAAGTTATCCACACAGTGCCTTGTGTATGGGGATAAAAAAGCCCAAGCCGCCCGGAAGGGCGGCTTGGGACATTAAGCTTATCTGTTTTTGAAAGAGGTGACCTTCTCCTTGTTCACAAAGGCGGTCATGGCGTCCTTCTGGTCCTCGGTGGCGAAGCACACCGCGAAAGCCTCCGCCTCATAGGCGGCGCCGGTGTACATGTCGGTCTGCTGGCCCCGGCGGATGGCGGCCTTGGACTGGCGCACGGCCACCTGGGCGTTGGCGGCGATGGCCTGGGCCAGCTCCATGGCCTTGTCCATCAGATCCTCGGGGGGATAGACGTGGCTGACCAGGCCGATCTCCTTGGCCTGCTGGGCGTTGATGTTCTTGGCGGTGAGGATCAGCTCCATGGCGTTGGACACCCCCACGATGCGGGCCAGGCGCTGGGTGCCGCCGAAACCGGGGGTGATGCCCAGGCCCACCTCGGGCTGGCCGAACTTGGCCTTCTCGCTGGCCAGACGGATATCACAGGCCATGGACAGCTCGCAGCCGCCGCCCAGAGCGAAGCCGTTCACCGCGGCAATGACGGGCTTGGGGAAGTTCTCCAGCTTCAGGAACACGCTGTTGCCGTACATGCCGAACTGCTTGGCCTGCACGGGAGTGAAGTCCTTCATCTGGCCGATGTCGGCCCCGGCCACAAAGGAGCGGCCCGCGCCGGTGAGGATGAGCACCAGCACCTCGTCGTTGGCCTCCGCCGCGTCCAGGACGGCGTCCAGATCCTTCAGCACCTGGTCGTTCAGGGCGTTCAGGGCCTCGGGACGGTTCATGGTGATGACCCCGATGGGGCCGCGCTGTTCAAAGTCTACAAAAGCCATGGGAAAGTTCCTCCTTTTGAGTTCTGTTGTTATGTAAATGGATTGGATGCTGTCGTACTGGTGCCATTATACAATAAACCCCCGGCCAGGGCAAGGGAAACGAGCGCTTTTTCCCAACTCCCTTGCGCCGGAAACAGAAAGAGTGCTACAATGGGGCCAACTTGATCACGCTGGAGGAAAGCCCTATGGAAGCTGTCACCATCCGCCCCGCCGCGCCGGAGGACGCTCACGCCCTGCTGGCCATCTACGCCCCCTATGTGCGGGAGACCGCCGTCACCTTTGAATATGAAATCCCCACCCCGGAGGAGTTCGCCGGGCGCATCCGCCGCATTCTGGAGCGGTACCCCTATCTGACCGCCCAGTCCGGGGACGAGGTGCTGGGGTACGCCTGCGCCGGACCCTTCAAGGAGCGGGCCGCCTACGACTGGTCGGTGGAGACCACCATCTACCTGCGGCAGGACCAGCGGGGCCGGGGGCTGGGCCGGGCCCTGTATCAGGCGTTAGAGCGCTGTCTGGCCGCCCAGCACATCCAGAATCTCAACGCCTGCATCGCCGACCCCGCCCAGGCGGGGGACCCCTACCTCACCGGGGCCAGCGCCGCATTCCACGCCAGGATGGGCTATCAGCTGGTGGGGCGGTTCCATAAGTGCGGCTATAAATTCGGCCGGTGGTACGACATGGTCTGGATGGAGAAAATTCTGGGTGCCCACCCGGAGCGGCCCCTGGAGGTGGTCCCCTTTTCCGAGCTGTTGGAGCGGGGAGCGGTCCCGGAGCTTCTCCGGTGATCCGGGGAGCCGCTTCGGCCCACAGGCATTGGGACCAGGGGCGTCCTATGGGTGCTCCTGGTCCTGATACTCTGCGATGGCCCGGAGAAATTCTTCCCCGTACCGGGCGGCCTTGACTTCCCCAACCCCCGTCACGTCCAGAAATTCATCCATCGTACGGGGGGCCTTCTCCGCCATATCCGCCAAAGTGGCGTTGGAGAACACCACATAGGCCGGGACGTTTTCCTCCTGCGCCAGCCGGGTCCGGACGGCCCGGAGGGCGGAGAACAGGTCCTCCGCCTCGGGGGCGGGGGAGGGGGCGGCTGTTTTTTTGCGGCCCGCCCGCCGCGCCTCCCCGGCCCGGTCCTTCCGCACCGGCATGGAGAGGTTTTCCCCCTGAAACAGGATCTTGGCGGCGGCCGGGGTGGGTTCCAGCGTGGCGTGGAGCGGGTTGGTGCGAAGATAGCCCTCCGACTCCAGAAATTCCATGAGCGTCCGGACCTGTTCCGCCGGGAGCCGGCTCATAAGACCGTAGGTGGAGAGCTGGTCCAGGCCCAGATCTGTCACCCGCTGGTTCCGGCTGCCCCGCAGGACCTGGACGAGGAGCGTTTTTCCCACGTAGTAGCCCAGCCGGCCCTTCACCCGGTGCACACAGGAGAGGATCATCTGGGCGGGGACGGTGATGTCCTGGAGCTGGTACTCCCCGCGGCAGTTGCCGCAGTTGCCGCAGGCCGGGCCGTGCGCCTGCCCGAAGTAGTCCAGAAGGCGGCCCCGGAGGCAGCCGGAGGTCCGGCAGTAGCCGATCATGGCCTGGAGCCGGGCCTGGTCCTGGCGGCGGACCTGTTCCTGCTCCTCCTCATCCAGCTCCTCATTGCCGCTGTTCTCCAGCAGAAATTTGGCGGTGGTGATGTCGCCGGCGGAGTAGAGGAGGATGCAGTCCGCCGGCTCCCCGTCCCGTCCGGCCCGTCCCGCCTCCTGGTAGTAGGCCTCCAGGCTCTTGGGCATGTTGTAGTGGATGACATAGCTCACATTGGATTTGTCAATGCCCATGCCGAAGGCGTTGGTGGCCACCATGACCGGACTGCGGTCGAATTGAAAGTCGTCCTGATTTGCCTGGCGCTCCTCCTCGTCCAGCCCGGCGTGATAGCGGGTGGCGGGGATGCCCCGCTGGCACAGGGCGGCGCAGACCTTCTCCACGCCGGAGCGGGTGGCACAGTAGATGATGCCGCTCTTCCCGCGCCGCTCCTGAACCAGTTCCAGCAGAGCGGGCAGCTTTCGCTGGGGGCTCCGCACGTCCAGGAACAGGTTGGGGCGGTCGAAACCGGTGACCTCGCACAGGGGATTCTCCAGCTCCAGGCGCTGCGCAATGTCGTCCCGCACCTGTGCTGTGGCGGTGGCGGTGAAGGCGGCCACCACCGGGCGGCGGGGGAGAGTGTGCAGGAACTCGGAGATCTTCAGATAGCTGGGGCGGAAGTCCTGTCCCCACTGGGAAATGCAGTGGGCCTCGTCCACCGCCACCAGAGAGACGGGCATTTCCTGGGTCAGAGCGGCGAACCCCTCGCCGTTCAGGCGCTCCGGCGCGATATACAGCAGCTTGTAGGCCCCCTGATAGGCCCGGCGGTACACCAGCCGGATCTGGTCCGGGGACAGCGTACTGTTGAGGTAGGCGGCGTCCACCCCAGCCTTCCGCAGGGCGGTCACCTGGTCCTTCATCAGAGAGATGAGGGGGGAGACTACCAGAGTGATCCCGGGCAGCATCAGAGCGGGGACCTGGTAACACAGGGATTTTCCGCCCCCGGTGGGCATGATCCCCAGAACGTCCCGCCCGGAGAGGATCGCCCCGATCAGCCGCTCCTGCCCCGGACGGAAGCGGTCATAGCCGAAATAATGCTTTAAAATCTCATATTGGTCCATGGTCAATTCCTCCGCCTCAGGCCGGACAAGCTTAAACTATTTGGTACAGTATAGCATATTTTTTCAAAATGGAACATAGGGACGAGCTGGAGGAGAATACAGTGGGGCAGGAGGTGTCTGCCCATGTTGTCGCCGGTGATCTATCTGATGCTGCACAGCCTGTTTTTCACCCTCCGCCTGTCCGGAGGAGGGGGCTCCTTTCCCCGCCCGCTGAAGGCGGCGGAGGAGCGGGAATACCTGGAGCGCTGCGCCCAGGGAGACCTGGAGGCCCGCAACGTCCTGGTGGAACATAATTTAAGGCTGGTGGCCCATATCGTGAAAAAATACTACGCCCAGACCGGGGACCAGGACGACCTGATCTCCATCGGCACCATCGGACTCATCAAGGGGATCTCCACCTTTAAGGCGGATAAAAATGTCCGGCTGGCCACCTACGCCAGCCGGTGTATTGAAAACGAGATTCTCATGCACTTCCGGGCCCAGAAGAAGCTGCAGGGGGAGGTATCCCTCACAGAGACGCTGGAGTCGGGCGGGGACGGGAGCTCCCTCTCGCTGATGGATGTGATTGCGGTGGACGACGACATGCTGGAAGAACTGGACACCCGGGACGCCTGCGAGAAGGTGCGGGAGTGTGTCCAGACCTGCCTGTCGCCCCGGGAGAGGAAGATCATCACCCTGCGCTATGGACTGGGCGGCCAGGCCCCGCATACCCAGCGGGAGATCGCCGCCCAGTGCGGCATCAGCCGGTCGTATGTATCGCGACGCCACTAATGTAAACGAAGCCCGGAAAGTCTTGAAAATACAGGCTTGTCCGGGCTTCGGTCATGTTAGAGTAGCACCGCGGTTATTGTAAACAGCAGGAAATTTAGGTCAATAAGCGGCCATTCATTAATTATTGTGTAACTGTTTTCAAATATTTTAGTTGAAAGCTATTGTGATCCCAGTCATATTCAAGAATACTACACTCCAAATACTGTCCCACAAATATTTGTTCGTATTGTTCGTATGCAAGACCATACTTAGCGTCCAAGGCAGAAATAAAGCCCTTTAATTCCTTTTGTTCCCCAAACCTACAAATTAGAGCACCGCTATTTTGGGATACGACTTCAACTACAACCATAGAAGAAGATGGATGATCCTGCAAAGCAGTAAAGTTTTCTTTTACAAACGAATCATTTTCCAACCACTTGTCGAGAGCATTTACACACTCTTCCATGTTATATATTTCAATTTGGTCTTCGTTTACAACATAAATTTCCGGAGAAGATCTAAATTCTTTTCGGTACTCAATTAAGTACCCTATTAGGTCGTGCGCTGTCATTGCTATTGACAATTTTGAAAGTTGTGTTGATGATGCAATGCGCTTTGATATGGTTGTCATTATCTGCTGATTTTTAAAGTTTGTATCCTCAGCACAAGCGGCTAAATATGTGACATTACTTAGCAAGCCTAGATGTAAATTTCCGGGGATAGATATTTTTATTAAATCATCGCTACTCACAACATTTGACAACGACTCTGAGACAATTAAATCTCGTTTTATCAAATAGTTTAATTCGCGTTGAACTATTGCCAGATCATGCCCAATAATTTGCATATCCCTCATAATGTCACGGACCGGAAACATTCCCTTTGTTTTGGAAGGACCTTCCTTGTTTGAGTGATTTCGGAGCCAACGCAGGATATCAATTCGAACAAATGGATCTGGGAAATCATCTGAGTAATTAGAATAATATTTTTGTTTTTGCCCTTTTCCGATTAGTACTTGTCGCAGAACATGTTTGGTTAAAACTTGTGAATCATCTAAACCCAACCCCATGGGAGCATCTGATGTCAGAAACGGGTAGATTAGTTTTTGTTCTACATCACTTTCAGTTACCAAACTATTGTAATCACAAAACAATGGCATAAATACCTCCTGAAAGAGAACATATAGTTTTGGATCAACCTATTTTTATGGAAAAGTGTTTGCTTCTAGGCCAGCTTATATGACTAGTATCCAGTTTAAACGCCTTTCATTGGTAGGTGGTGTTTATGGAATTCTGTTTCCTGGAACATACACACCACATAGCGGTCAGACAGCAGCATTCATAGTAAACTTGTGACTATATAGTAATTTTCCGAGTTGCTTCAATCGTATTGTCGCCATATTGATCCATCTTTCCATCGCTCATTTCATCACTCAGTTGATTGCTAAGAGAATGGACTCGATAAATACTGTAAACGCACCCATGTCATTGGCGATATTGATGTCGGCGTAATATTCTTGCGGGTAGAGATGGATAATGGATTCCAACATTTGTTTTGTGGGTGGGCAACAAGCGGCTGATTAAGAGGCGGAAATTTGAAAAGTACCTGGAAGACCAATATTCTATTTGACAGCACGGGTAGGTGATAATGATGAGCGAAAAAAGACGGGATCGCAAGGGTCGCATTCTGAGGCGGGGCGAATTACAGCGAAATGATGGAAAATATGAATACCGCTATTATGATACACAGGGAGTGAGACGGAGTATATACAGTTGGAAGTTAATCGAAACGGATACTGTCCCTCAGGGGAAACGGTGTAAACAGTCTCTGCGGGAATTGGAGCGGCAGATCCAGCGGGATTTGGAGGACGGTATCCATACGCACGCAGCCAGGCAGATGACCTTGAACGATATGTTTGACCACTACATGGAGTTAAAATGTGAGTTAAAGGTATCTACCCGGACAAATTACCAGTATATGTATGACCGATATGTGCGGGAGACGCTTGGGAGCAAAAGCATTACTTCCTTCCGGTACAGCGATATCCGGACCTTTTACAATTCCTTACTGAGGGAGCACGGTTTCAGGCCCAACACCATGGAGACTATCCACTCCTTTTTGCACCCGGTCTTCACGTTGGCAATCCGGGACAACTTGATCCGCACCAATCCCTCTGACGGTGTTTTGGCTGATATCAAAAAGGGGAACCAGTGGGAGAGACCCAAGAAACACGCACTGACAGAGGCACAACAGACTGCGTTTATGAAGTTTGTTGGCAACTCTGTCCGATACCGGCAGTGGGGACCGCTGTTCACTGTCATGCTGGGGACGGGCTGCCGCGTGGGTGAGGTTATCGGCCTGAGGTGGGAGGACTGCGATTTTGCGGAGGAAACCATCTCCATCAATCACAGCCTGCTCTACCGGCAAAAAGAGCCGGGAGGTGCCTGCGAATTTCTGGTCAGCACGCCCAAGACGGAAGCTGGGATCCGGGTCATTCCCATGGCAGCGGAGGTCAAGCGGGCGTTGGAATGCGAACGGGAACTCCAAGCGGAAGTTGGAGCAAGTGATATCGTGATCGACGGGTATTCTAACTTCATCTTTACTAGCCAGACGGGTGGTATCCTGAGTCCGCACACAGTCAACCGCGCCATTGAGCGGATTCGAACCGCATACAATAACCAGGAAACGGAATTGGCTAAACAGGAGCAGCGGGAACCACAGCTACTGCCCCATTTTTCAGCACATACTCTGCGGCATACCTTGTGCACTCGATTCTGCGAACACGAAACCAATCTAAAGGTGATCCAGGAAATCATGGGTCACGCCAGTATCACGACCACGATGGATGTTTATAATGAGGCAACGCTGGAGCAGAAAATTGCCAGTTTCAAAAAACTGGAAGGGAAATTTAAAATCAGTTAAACTAAACCAAGCATCCTCCCTGCAGCTGGGGAGGATGCTTTTTCGTAAACTCATGGATGCCTTCCGCATATCCTTTACTGATTTGAGGTAAGGAGGCGGTCAAATGAGAAGCGAACTGACTGTGACCTGCGTTTATACAACGGACGGCAAAAGTGCCCGGGCATTATTGCTGGAATCTTTTCAGATGTTTCTCCAACAGGAGATGGAATCTGTTGCAAAGAGGTGAGCCATGGGGTGTAATCCATATGATGAATGGCCGCTTATCTCAGGAGGTATGACATGTACTTAGAGATAAGCAATCCCATGGATTACCATGCGGCTTTATACATCAGACTATCAAAGGAGGATGAGAGCGAGGGACCATCCCAGAGCGTCCAGAACCAGGAATCCCTGCTGCGGGAGTTTGTGCAGCAGCACCGGCTGAGCGTCTACGATACCTATGTAGACGACGGCTGGAGCGGCACAAATTTTGACCGCCCAAGCTTTCAGCGGATGATTGCTGACATCGAGGCCAAGAAGGTAAACATGGTCATTACAAAAGATCTCTCCCGTCTGGGGCGCGACTACATCATGACCGGCCACTACATGGAGAGGTACTTCCCGGAGCACTGGGTGCGGTACATCTCCCTGTTGGACGGTATCGACACCGGTGTGGACTCCACCGCCAACGACATTACGCCCTTCCGGGCTATCATGAACGACATGTACGCCAAGGACATCTCCAAAAAGATCAAGAGCGTCAAGCGGGATAAGCAGCGGAAAGGGCAGTTTATTGGCGGCAAGCCAGTATACGGCTACAAGATGCACCCCACGGAGAAAAATAAGATCGTCATTGACGAGGAAGTGGCGCCTGTTGTCCGACGGATCTTCGCCTTGGCTCTCTCCGGCATGAGCTGCCGGAACATTGCAACCCTCCTCAACCAGGAGGGAGTGCCCACCCCGGCCACCTACGCAAACCTCACAGTGGCACGGCCTGGTCCCTATACCGGCCTGTGGAGCAGCGAGCGGATCTCCGATATGCTGCAAAACGAGACTTACATCGGCAACATGGTTCAGGGGCGCAGTGTGAAGATCAGTTACAAGTCAAAAAAGTGCCTGAGGCAGAACCCGGCCAACTGGGTAGTGGTGGAGGGCACGCACGAGCCTCTGGTGGACGCGGAGACTTTCCGCAAGGTGAGGATGCTGGTTAACAGCCGAAAGCACACCCGGAGCCGAACCTATGACTTTCTGCTGAAAGGGCTGATCTTCTGCCACGAGTGCGGATACCCTCTGGCGGTGCTCAACCGAAAAAACGCCAGGGGAGAGGATGTGCTGTACTTTGTCTGCCGTACCTACCAGCGTTTTACCAAAGCGGGCGTCTGCACCTGCCACTCCATCAAGGAAAAAACGGTGACTGACGCGGTGGTCGCCAAGGTACGGGAGGTCTGCCAGGCCTACCTAAACCCGGACGAACTGCTGCCTGTGGCTCGGGAGGCCGTAGAGAACGCCGGGAAACAGAGCGGCTTGGAGACAGAACTCCATACACTCCAGTCCAAGATAGACAGCCTCACCGCTAACCTGGACCGCATGTACACGGACCGGCTCAGCGGGTTGCTGCCGGAGGCGGACTTCCAGCGCATCTTCGGCCGGATCAAACTGGAGCGAGAGCAGCTGGAGGAAAAACGACAGGCCCTGGAGTTTCAGAAAAAAAGCCCCGTCCGCAGTGAGGACAGGGCCAGGGAACTGGTGCAGAGGTTCATCAATACAGCGGGGGAGAGCCGGGAACTGCTGGTCAGCCTCATCGAAAGAGTGGAGCTGACCGAGGGCAAGGAAGTCATCATCAAATTCCGTTTCGCCCAGCTGGATGAAACGGCAGAAAGCCAGACACTGCAAGGGATTGCGCCGTTTGAGACGGCGTGATTTTCCGGAGCCAATCGTTTACAATAGCCGAGTCGCTATGTATCGCGCATTGAAAAGCGGGCGCTGGCAAAATTGGAAGAGGCGATGGAGGACTGGCGGCCGGACTGAGAGGGGGGGTGCAGGAAAACCTGCAAAATCAAGAGAAAAGAGGAAGAAATCGTTAAAATAATAACGATTTTGAGGGAAAATGAATCTTTTTGGTCAAAATAGAAAAGATGTGAAAAAATTTCTTGCATTATACATGCAATTAGACTATAATGAGTGTGCAAGCAAAATTCCCCAGAAAATCATTTTTGAAATGGAGGAATCACTATGCTGAAAAAGAAACTTGCCCTTGTCCTAGCCATGGCGATGGCGGCCAGTTTGGCGCTGACCGGCTGTGGCAACCCCCATGCGTCGAGTTCCGGCTCCGGTTCTGAAAGCGGATCTGGCGGAACAAGCGCAGCGGCCCCGAGTGGCGGCTCGGGTGAAACGGCTGTTTTGGCCACCGGAGGCTCCACCGGTACTTACTACGGTGTAGGTTCTGGTATGTGTACTGTACTGAATCCCATTATCGGTGATGTGCTGAACATGACCGCCACCTCCACTGGCGCCTCCAAGGAGAACGTCCAGGGCATTACCGATGACAAGTATCAGCTGGCTATTCTTCAGTCCGATGTGCTGACCTATGCCCACAACGGCGAGGACATGTTCGAGGAGCCTGAGACGGATGCCCTTTGGGTGGCCGGCCTGTACAATGAGACGGTTCAGATCACCGCCCGCGGCGGCATTACCGACGTGTCCGAGCTGGCCGGCAAGACCGTCTGCGTGGGCGACCGGGGCTCCGGTACCGAATTCAATGCCCGCCAGGTTCTGGAAGCCTACGGCATGACCTATGACGACATCAATGTTACTTACGGCTCCTTCGGCGACGCCTCCGAGCAGCTGAAGAACGGCCAGATCGACGCGGCCTTCACCGTGGCCGGCGCCCCCACTGTGGCCATCACCGAGCTGGCCACCAGCGGCATGGACTTCTCCATGGTCTCTCTGACCCAGGAGGCCGTGGATTACCTCACGGAGCATTACCACTTCCTGGTTCAGGAGAACCTGCCCGCCGGGACCTATGAGGGTGTGGACTATGAAGTGACCTGCGTGGCCGTCCAGGCCGTTCTGGTCGCCTCCACCGACCTGAGCGAGGACGCGGTGTATGAGCTCACCAAGGCCCTGTTCGAGAACAAGGATGAGCTGATTGTCGGCCATCCCAAGTTCGAGCTGCTGACCGACTATGACGCCACCAAGGGTATCTCCGTCCCCGTCCATCCCGGAGCCCTGAAATACTATGTGGAGGCCGGCGTGCTGGATGAGGAGGGCAACCTGCTCATCGACGCCCCCACCACCGCTTAATATTCGGGAAAGCGTCTGAACCTTGCATCGCAAACGAATTTTGGGGGCCGCTGCAATAATAGCTGCTATTATTGCAGCGGCCCTTTTCATTGGGACACGGGGAGGATGGTACCTCACGGTGCAGGACGAGCACAGTGGGGAGCTCTATGCCAGTTACCGGGTACAGCCGGGGGAGCAGGTGGGCCTGGGGTTTATCCACTCTGTAAACCTGTACCCGCTGCTGGATGTGTTTCAGGTGGGGGAGGACGGCGTTCTATATGCGGAGACCACCATCTACTATCAGTTCGGCGCGGGCGTCCAGACAGAATTGAACCCGGGAGAGACGTTCCGGGTGGGCGAGGACGGTGCGCTGATTGTAGACAATATCCATCAGCCCTTTCCGGAACTGAACTCTTCGGCGGGGGGCTTTTCCGACCGCACCCTGCTGCTGGGAGAGGTGAGTCAGGACTATCCGCAGATCAAAGATTTGATCGGCGTGTACACCGGACAGCTGGAGACCCAGGTGGGAAATACCAGGGTCATCAGCCTCAGCGAACTGTGCGGAAAAGATTCCATCATCACGTTGTCCTGTGAGTACCGGCCTTTTTAAATGTGTGAAAAAAGGAGGAGAGCGATTGTGGAAGAAAAAGAGAAACGGACGGTAGAAGATTCTTCCCCCGTTGACGTGGACGTAGGCACCGCGGCCGACGTGGAAGAGGTCATGAAAAAGTATGACCGGGAGTCCAACACCAAGATCTGGGAGGGCCTGCCCAAAGAGATCATCCGGTACGCCATGGCGGCCTTTATGATCTTCATGGTGTACGTGAGCATGTTCTCCAGCATGGACGGCAGCGTCCGCCGCTGCTGGTTCCTGGGCCTGATCCTGGTGTTCGTATATGTGATGTACCCCATCAAGAAGGGGAGCGTCACCCGGGTCAACTACATGCCCTGGTACGACGTCGTGCTGGCGGCCCTGTCCATCGGCACCTTCGGCTATCAGATCTACTTCCTGGATGAGCTGGTCTATAAGGGCAGCCGTCTGGACACCCTCGACATCATCATCGGCACCCTGGCCATCCTGCTGCTCATCGAGGCCTGCCGCCGGGTGGTGGGCATTCCTATCATCGTGGTGGTAGTGGTGTTCATGTGCTACGCCCTGCTGGGCTCCGGCATGGAGTTCAAGGACCTGGTGTACACCCTGTTCTACACCGGCCAGGGCATCCTGGGCACTCCCATCCAGGTGTGCTCCACCTACATTTTCCTGTTCGTACTGTTCGGGGCCTTCCTGGAGGCCACCGGCATCGCGGCCTTCTTCATCGACCTGGCCAACGCCATCGCGGGCTCCGCCACCGGCGGCCCGGCCAAGGTGGCCGTCATCTCCTCCGCCCTGTGCGGCATGGTGTCCGGCTCCTCCGTGGGCAACACGGTGACCACTGGCTCGGTGACCATCCCCCTGATGAAGAAGACCGGCTATCCGCCCCAGTTTGCCGGCGCCGTAGAGGCGGCCGCCTCCACCGGCGGTCAGATCATGCCCCCCATCATGGGCGCCGCCGCCTTCCTGATGGCGGAGATGACCGGCGAGTCCTACTCCACCATCATCGTCCGGGCCATCCTGCCCGCCTTCCTGTACTTTGCGGGCATCTTCATCATGGTCCACTTCAAGGCCAAGGCCATGGGGCTGAAGGGCCTGAAGCGCTCCGAGCTGCCCAAGTTCAAGGACATCTGGCCCAAGATGTATCTGCTGCTGCCCCTGGTGGTGCTGGTGTACACGGTCATGCAGACCGGCTCCTTCACCATGGCCTACTGCGCGGTGGTCTCCTCTCTGGTGGCCATCGTGGCCAGCATGATGGACCGGGAGAAGGGCGTGGGCCGCAAGCTGCTCATGCTGATCCCCGGCATCCCCCTGCTGATCTACGCCTTCGGCATGCCCAACCTGGCCCTCATCTTCCCCAACGCCACATCTCAGGAGATGTACGCCTACCGGGATATGATGACCACCTGGTTCCTGCCGGTGTTCTTTGTACTGTTCATCATCTTCACCCTCATCAGTGAGCCCAACCGGAAGAACGTACAGACCTATGTCACCGCTCTGGAGGGCGGCACTAAGAGCTGCCTGTCCGTGGGCGTGGCCTGCGGCATGGCGGGCATTGTGGCCGGTGTGGTAACCTCCACCGGCCTGGGCCAGATCATCATCAACGCCATCGTGGCGGTGGCCGGCGACCAGCTGATGATCGCCCTGGTGCTGACCATGCTCTGCTGTATCGTCCTGGGCATGGGCGTGCCCACCACGGCCAACTACGTGATCATGGCCACCACCTGCGCCCCCATCCTGATCCAGATGGGCGTGCCTCTGATGGCGGCCCACTTCTTCGTGTTCTACTTCGGCATCGTGGCCGACATCACGCCTCCTGTGGCTCTGGCCGCCTATGCCGGCTCCGCCATTGCCAAGGCTGACCCCATGAAGACCGGCCTGAACGCCACCCGTCTGGCCATCGCCGCCTTCATCGTCCCCTACATCTTCGTGTTCAGCCCCATCATGCTGTTCATCGGCGAGTATACCGCCTTTGACGTGGTGCGGATCACCATCACCTCTTTCTGCGGCATGTTCCTGCTGGGCGCGGGCCTCATCGGCTTCATGCTCCGCAAGCTGAACATGGTGCTTCGGCTGGTGTGTATTGCCGCCGGTCTGTGTATGATCGATCCGGGTGCCTTCACGGATCTGATCGGCGCGGCGGTTCTGGTCGTTATGATTGTCTATCAGGTGATGCTCAACAAAAAGGAGGCCGTACGGCCCGCCTGACAGCGGAACGGCCTGCCCAAACTTTTCAGACAGAACTGCGGCTCCTCCCATCGGGAGGAGCCGCTCTTTTTTTCTGCCGCGCATTGCCTTATAGGGGAAAATAAGCTATAATGAAACCAATTCCCGGCTTGTGATTCTGGACGGGAGAAAATCCATACAAGGAGGTCCCAGACTATGCATACGCTGCTGGAACTGCTGGAACAAGACTGTACTCAACCTACCGCACAGCTGGCCGCACAGGCAGGCATGACCGAGGCAGAGGTGGAGAAGGAGCGAGCACGCCTGGAGGAGGATGGCGCCATTTTGGGCTATCAGGCGATCATCGACTGGGACCGGGTGAAGCGGGAGAATGTCACTGCCCTCATCGAGGTGAAGGTGGTCCCCCAGAGCATCGACGGCTTTGACCGCATCGCCGAGCGGATCTACCAGTACGAGGAAGTGGAGAGCATGTATCTGATGAGCGGGTCCTTCGACCTGACCGTCATCATCTCCGGGCGCACCCTGCGGGAGGTGGCCCAGTTCGTGGGCGAGCGCCTGGCCACCATCGAGGGGGTCACCGGCACCGCCACCCACTTCATTTTGAAGAAATATAAAGAGAAGCATCTGGTGTTCCGACGTCCGGAGCCCCAAGAAAGGGAGTTTGTATTTTCATGAATTATGACCAGATTTTGAATCAGAAGATCCAGGGCGTCAAGCCCTCCGGCATCCGGAAGTTTTTTGATATTTTGGAGGAGATGACCGACGCCATCACCCTGGGCATCGGCGAGCCCGACTTTGTCACCCCCTGGCACATCCGGGACGCGGGCATCTACTCCCTGGAGCGGGGCCACACCAAGTACACCTCCAACGCCGGCATGCTGGAGCTGCGGCGGGAGATTGCCAACTACTTAAAGCGCCGCTTCGATTTGAGCTATGACTATACCAGCCAGGTGCTGGTCACCGTGGGCGGCAGCGAGGCCATTGACCTGTCCCTGCGCTGTCTCATCAACCCGGGGGACGAGGTCATCATCCCCACCCCTTCCTTTGTGTGCTACGGCCCCCTTACTGAGATGGCCGGGGGCGTTCCGGTGTATGTGGAGCTGAAGGCGGAAAATGAGTTCCGCCTCACCCCTGAGGAGCTGAAGGCGGCCATCACCCCCAAAACCAAGGTGCTGGTGCTGCCCTTCCCCTGCAACCCCACCGGCGGTATTATGGGGCGGAAGGACCTGGAGGCCCTGGTGCCTATTTTGAAGGACACCAACATCATGGTCCTCTCCGACGAGATCTACGCCGAGCTCACCTACGGCCAGCACCACGTGTCCCCCGCCAACCTGACTGAGCTGTACGACCGCACTGTGCTGGTCAACGGCTTCTCCAAGAGCCACGCCATGACCGGCTGGCGCATGGGCTACGTGTGCGCCCCCAAGCCCATCGTGGCCGCCATGACCAAGCTCCACCAGTTCGGCATCATGTCCGCCCCCACCACCAGCCAGTACGCCGCTATTGAGGCCATGCGCAACGGGGACGGGGACATCGAGCACATGCGGGAGGAGTACGACAGCCGCCGCCGCTATCTGGTGGAGAATCTGCGCCGCATCGGTCTGAGCTGCTTTGAGCCCAAGGGCGCTTTCTACGTCTTCCCGGATATCCGTTCCACTGGCCTGACCTCCAACGAGTTCTGTGAGCGCTTCCTGCGGGAGGAGCGGGTAGCGGTGATCCCCGGTTCCGCCTTCGGCCCCGGGGGCGAGGGCTTCGTCCGGGCCTGCTATGCCGCCTCGATGAAGGATATCTCCGAGGCCATCACCCGGATGGACAACTTCCTGACCAACCTGCGCCGCAGCCAGGGCAGGGGTTGAAAATGAACTCAAATAGGATATTATTCGAAAAAAAGTACAAATCGTATTGAAAAGCGCCCGGCTTTGGTCTGCCTCTGGGACGAGCCCCATGTAATCCCTGCACCCTGTGGGTCGGGGACCACACAAGAGAAGGGACTCGGTCGGGGACATCAGGCCGGGAAACAGAGAGGAGAATCGACCATGAATATCGTATGCCTGGATATGGAGGGGGTCCTGGTCCCGGAGATTTGGATCGCCTTTGCGGAGGAGAGCGGTATCCCGGAGCTGAAGCGCACCACCCGGGACGAGCCGGACTATGACAAGCTGATGAAGTGGCGCTTGGAGATCCTGAAGGAGCACGGCCTGGGCCTGAAGGAGATCCAGGCCACCATCGCCAAGATCGACCCCCTGCCGGGGGCCAAGGAGTTCCTGGACGAGCTGCGCACCCTCACCCAGGTGGTCATCCTCAGCGACACCTTCGAGCAGTTTGCCAAGCCCCTGATGGCCAAGCTGAACTGGCCCACCATCTTCTGCAACACCCTGGAGGTGGCCCCCGACGGAGCCATCACGGGCTATCGGATGCGCTGCCCCCAGTCCAAGCTGACCACGGTGAAGGCCCTCCAGTCCATGGGCTATGAGACGATCGCCAGCGGGGACAGCTTCAACGACCTGGGGATGATCCAGGCCAGCAAGGCGGGCTTCCTGTTCAAGAGCACCCAGGCCATCAGGGCCGACCACCCGGAGCTGCCCGCCTTTGAGGAGTTCGGCGAGTTGTTGGAAGCCATCAAGGGGGCCATAGACTGATAGCTCTCTGTCTAAAGAACGGAGAAGACGAAATCAGACCGCACTTCAAATCACATTGAGGAGTGCCCCCAACAGAGCAGAAGCAAAGATAGGTGTTGCGAAAGGAGTGGGCCCTATGAAGACCGTGGCGGTCATTTTTGGACTTATTTTCCTCGTCTACCTGGCGGCCTGGCTGGGCAGCCTTGACATGGCGGCCCGCATCGCGGCCCTGCTCCTGATTGCTGTGAAGGCTGTGGGGCTGGGAGCGCTGGTGGTCCTTTGCTGGAAGGTCAAGAAACAGTGGGACCGGATGGAAGAAAAGCTGGATGCCATAATCTCCCAGCTGGAGGAGTGGCAGCGTCTCAAAAAGTAACCTTTCCCACAGCGTGCCGTCCAAGTGTGCCGCTCCTGCAAAAAGGGGCCTCTTCGGTGATACCGTAGAGGCCGGTCCCAGACCGGCATGCCAGGATTCGCACCGGGAGTGTCGGCTTAGCAAAGCCAGGCGCAGTTGTGGAATTGCATGCGCCCTGAATTTCTGCAGACCAGGGCCCAGTGGCCCGGTGGGAATTTAGACCAGCCACTCAGATTTTGCGAGCCGGAAATAACGTATGACCAAACAGGAGCGTGTCCCCGTAATGAAGGACCCGGGGTAAGGCGGATATGAGCGTGAAGCGATCATCCTGAGCTGCCCCCCGGCGATCCTTTGGTGACTTTCCCGGCGCTGGGAAAGTCACTTGCCGCCCGCAGGCGGCGACCCACCTGCGAAAACTACCCAAGACGGCGCGCCACGTCATCGCGCCCTGCGGAAAGAACCAAAACGGCCAAGGCCGGCAAAATCCCCCTGCATCAAGAGAACAATTAAAGTGAGTGACCATTGATGAACGATTTATTTGAAACCCTCCCCTTCCGCCCGGCGGACATCCTTCTGCCCAAGGACTGCGAATACTCCAAGTGGAGCGTGGTGGCCTGCGACCAGTACACCTCCCAGCCGGAGTACTGGCAGCGGGTGGAGGAGTACGTGGGCCGGTCCCCCTCCACCCTGCGGCTGATCCTGCCGGAGAGCTGTCTGGAGGGCCCCAATGTGGAGACCGACATCATGGAGATCAACAACACCATGAGCCGGTATCTGCGGGAGGGGCGGTTTGTGGAGCACCCCGGCGCCCTGTTCTACGTGGAGCGCACCCTGGACAACGGCAAGGTGCGCCGTGGGCTGATGGGCATGGTGGACCTGGAGCAGTACGACTATGAGCCGGGCTCCTCCGCCCCTATCCGGGCCACCGAGGGGACGGTGCTCTCCCGCATCCCGCCCCGGGTGGCGGTGCGGAAAAACGCCCCGGTGGAGCTGCCCCATGTGATGCTCCTGGTGGACGACCCGGACCAGACGGTGATCGAGCCCCTGGCGGACCAGACGGACTCCATGCAGGTGCTGTACGACTTTGACCTGATGGAGCGCGGCGGCCACATCAAGGGCTGGGAGCTGACGGAGGACCAGCAGGCCCAGGTGGCCCGCGCCCTGTCCGCCCTGGCCGACCCGGCCAAGTTCAACGACCGCTACGGCACGAAGGACGAGGCGGTGATGCTCTTTGCCGTGGGGGACGGCAACCACTCCCTGGCCACCGCCAAGGAGTGCTACGAGCGGCAGAAGCGGCTCACCCCCCCGGAGCACTGGGCCAACCTGCCCGCCCGGTACGCCCTGGTGGAGCTGGACAACCTCCACGACGCCTCCCTGGAGTTCGAGCCCATCCACCGCCTGGTGTTCGGGGCGAAGCCGGAGGAACTGCTGGAGGCTCTGACGGAGTATTACCCGGGGGCTAAGCGGGGCGATGGGGCCGGCCACAAGCTGACCTATGTGTACGGGGAGACTCAGGGTGTAATCTCCGTCCCTGACCCGGCGGCCCAGCTGCCGGTGGGCACCCTCCAGAACTTCCTGGACTGGTACCTGGCCCGGCACAAAGGGGTGCGGGTGGACTACATCCACGGGGCGGATGTGGTGCGGAAGCTCGCCGCCCAGCCGGACACGGTGGGCTTCCTGCTGCCCGCCATGGGCAAGGAGGAGCTCTTCCCCACGGTCATCCGGGACGGGGTGCTCCCCCGCAAGACCTTCTCCATGGGGGAGGCCCACGACAAGCGCTTTTATCTGGAGGCCCGGAAAATCCGGGACTGACCGAAATGAAATCCCCGGCAGGGAGGTGACGGTGTGGAAATACAGGCCTTTGCCAAATTGAATCTGACCCTGGACATTCTGGGCAAGCGGGAGGACGGCTACCACGATCTGCGGATGGTGATGCAGTCCATCACCCTGGCGGACACCCTCACTCTGGAGGAGAACCAGGGGGAGGGGCTGCGGGTGAGCGCCAACCTGCGCTTTCTCCCCACCGGGGAGAAGAACCTGGCCGCCGCCGCCGCCCTCCGGTTCTGGGAGGCCCTGGGCCGGGAGCCGGAGGACCTGGACATCCGCATTGAGAAGCGCATCCCGGTGTGCGCCGGGATGGCCGGGGGGAGCAGCGACGCCGCCGCCGTCCTCCGGGCCCTGAACCAGCGCTCCGGGGACCCCTTCTCCCCCAAAGAGCTGGCCCGGCTGGGGGAGCGAGTGGGCTCCGACGTGCCCTACTGCGTGCTGGGGGGCACCGCCCTGGCCGAGGGGAGGGGAGAGGTGCTCACCCCGCTGGCCCCCCTGCCCCGGTGCTGGGTGGTGGCCTGCAAGCCCGACTTCCCCATCTCCACCCCGGAGCTGTTCGCCCAGGCCGACCGGGTGAAGCTCCGCCGCCGGCCGGATACCGCCGGACTGGTGGCCGCCCTGGAGGCGGGAGACCTGGGGGGCGTGGCCCGGCGGATGTACAACGTCTTTGAGGACGTGCTCCCCGCCCGCCTCTATACCCGGGTAGCCGAGATCAAAAATATCCTGATCCAGTGCGGGGCCCTGGGGGCCAACATGAGCGGCAGCGGCCCCACCGCCTTCGGCCTGTTCGACCGCCTGGAGGCGGCCCAGGAGGCCCGGTCCTGTCTGACCCAGCGCTACCGGGACACTTTTTTGTGCGAGACGGTTTAAAAAGAGAAAACACCGGCTATTCTATGGGTACCGATACATAGCGGATGCCAATAGAATGGACGGTGTTTTTTATGCCTTTGGATCGCAGCTTAAAGCGGTGGGAGATCGCCCTGATGGCGGGGGTGCTGTGCGCCCTCCTGTGCGGCTTCTGGCTGGGGGAGGAGCAGACCCAGCTGGCCGACCGGGTGATTCGCTTCCACGTGATCGCCAACTCGGACAGCCCGGAGGACCAGGCCTTGAAGCTCCAGGTGCGGGACGCAGTGCTCTCGGCCACGGAGGAGTTTTATCCCCAGAAGGCCAGTCTGGAGGAGGCCCGAGCGGCCCTCTCCGGCCACCTGGGGGAGCTGGCCCGGACGGGGCAGGAGACGGTGGAGGCGGCCGGGTACGACTACCCGGTGACTGCCTCCCTGGAGAAGTGCTGGTTCCCCACCAAGGAGTACGACGGCTTCGCCCTCCCCGCCGGGGAGTACACCGCCCTGCGGGTGGTCATCGGCGCGGGGGAGGGGCAGAACTGGTGGTGTGTGGCCTTCCCGCCCCTGTGCCTGGGGGCGGCCTCCGACACAGTGGAGGACGCCGCCGCCGCGGGGTACTTCTCCCAGGACCAGGCCGCCCTCATCACCGAGGAGGACCAGGGCTATGTGCTGAAATTCAAATCCATGGAGCTGCTGGGGCAGCTGCAGGGGTTCCTGTTTTCTTGACAGAGAAACGCCGCCCGTATGGGCGGCGTCTCCCTTACTCCAGCCGGAACAGCCCCCGCAGGGGCACCCCCTGGGCGCTGAGGGCGGCGATATAGAGGACCAGGCCGAAGGCCAGGGCGCCGGGGATGCACCAGAGGACGGGCACGCCGCTGTCCCGGAGCACCTGAAACAGCAGGTTGGTGACCAGGGCGGACAGGAGAGCGGCCAGTCCCGGGGCGGTCACCCAGTGAAACAGCCGGAAGGACAGTCCGGTGAAGGCGCGCAGCCGCCAGGCGCACAGGACCAGCCCCAGGGCGGTGGAGACCAGCATCCCCGCCACAAAGCCACCCATGCCCACGGAGGGGACGCCCACCAGACAGGCGGTGAAGGCCAGCTGTACCCCGTCGCACACCAGGGAGATCCAGGCCACCATCCCCTGGCGGCCCACCCCGTTGAGAGAGGCCCCCAGAATGGCCTGGTAGCAGCTCAGGGCGGTGGCCGCCGCCAGGGGGAGGAGGTACTCCCCCACCGCCTCCTGGCGGAACAGGAGCACCCCCAGTTCCTCCCCCAGCACCGCCATCATCCCCATGGCGGGGAGGGCCAGCACCGACACGGCGGACAGGGCCTTGGAGACGGTGTCCCGCACCGCCTGGGGGCGGTTCAGGGCAGTGGACCGGGCCAGCCGGGGGACCAGCACCAGACTCATGGCGCTTAAAAAGACGGTGGGCAGGGCCAGCATGGGCAGGGTCATGCCGCACACCACCCCCAACTCGGAGATGGCCTGGGAGGGCTCCATGCCCCCCTCCACCAGCTTCTGGGGCACCAGGGCGGCGTTCACCGCCCCCATGAGATTGCCCAGCAGGGCGTTGAGCCCCACCGGCAGGGCGATGGAAAATACACGCCTCCGGCGCACCCGGCCCGGCTCCCCGGGGCCCTTCAGGCCCATGCGGCGGAGCCTCCAGCGGCACAGCACGGTGAGGGTCACGGCGGAGGCCACCTCGCAGATGACCATGCCCGCCACAATAAGGCCCACCACCCGCTCCGGGTACTGGGGCAGAAAATAGGCCAGCAGGCCCAGCACCGCCCCGGTGCGCACCAGCTGCTCCAGCAGCTCGGCCACCGCCGGGGGGCGCACCAGGCTGGAGCCGTAGAAGAAGTGCTTGTGCAGATTCTCCACCCCGGTGAGGGCCACGCAGGGGAGGAGGAGGATCAGCCCCAGCTGGGTCCGGGCGTCCCCCAGCCAGTAGACCGAGATGGGGTCATAGCACAGCAGGACCACCGCCGAGATGGGGACCATCAGCAGAAACAGAATTTTCAGGCAGGTGCCCAACAGCTGGGGAATCCCCCGGCTGTTGCCTAAAGCCAGATACTGGGGGGTCAGATTGGACACCGCCGCCGTCAGCCCAACGGCGGTGAGGGAGAGGAGGACGGAGTACACCGGCATGATGAGCTGATAGAGGCCCATCACCTCCGCCCCCACCATCCGGGACAGGGCCACCCGGTAGCCGAATCCCAGCAGCTGAGACAGGGTCCCCAGCACCGTGAGGAACAGCACGCTCCCCCCGGCGGTCATTCCACGTTCCCGTGCCAAGCTCATCCCCCCTCCCTCTACTGTATTCTGTGAAAAGGGTTGGTATGTTTCCGGGATGCAGCCCCGGCGCGGCGGCGAAAAAAATATGGTTCTCCCTCTTGACTTTATTGCTTTTCTGCGTTAAACTGTAACGCGTCAACGCAGCAAATCGTTGAAAGAAACAAGAGAAGGGACAGATCCTCTTATGGCAATCAAACTGGGTATGCTTCTGGTGTTTTTCGCGGTCATGGTGGGCATCGGCCTGTACTGCCGCCGGCACGCCTCCGATGTAAACGGCTTCGTACTGGGCGGACGGTCGGTTGGGCCCTGGCTCACCGCCTTTGCCTACGGCACCTCCTACTTCTCCGCCGTGGTCTTTGTGGGCTACGCCGGGCAGTTCGGCTGGAAATACGGTGTGGCCGCCACCTGGGCGGGCATCGGCAACGCCATTCTGGGCTCGCTGCTGGCCTGGGCGGTGCTGGGCCGCCGCACCCGGATCATCACCCAGCATCTGGACAGCGCCACCATGCCCGAGTTCTTCGGCAAGCGCTTCGGTTCCCGGTCGCTGAAGATCGCCGCCTCGGCCATCACCTTTCTGTTTTTGATCCCCTACACCGCCTCCCTGTACAACGGCCTGTCCCGGCTGTTCGGCATGGCCTTTGACATCGACTACGCCGTGTGCGTCATTGTCATGGCGGTGCTCACCGGGGTGTACGTCATCGCCGGGGGCTACATGGCCACCGCCATCAACGACTTCATTCAGGGCATTATTATGATCGTGGGCATCGTCGCCGTCATCGCCGCCGTGCTGGGCAGCCAGGGGGGCTTCATGGCCGCCCTGGACGGCCTGGCCCGGGTCAGCGACCCCGCCGCCTCCTCTACCCCCGGCGTGTTCGCCTCCTTCTTCGGCCCCGACCCCCTGAACCTGCTGGGGGTGGTGCTCCTCACGAGCCTGGGCACCTGGGGCCTGCCCCAGATGGTGCAGAAGTTCTACGCCATCAAGAGCGAGACCGCCGTCCACAAGGGCATGATCATCTCCACCGTGTTCGCCCTCATCGTCGCCGGCGGGTGCTACTTCCTGGGGGGCTTCGGGCGGCTGTTCTCCGATCAGGTGGACGTGGCTGCCGACGGCTATGACTCCATCATCCCCACCATGCTCTCCGGACTGCCCGACGTGCTCATCGCCATTGTGGTGATCCTGGTGCTGTCCGCCTCCATGTCCACCCTGTCCTCCCTGGTGCTGGCCTCCAGCTCCACCCTGACCCTGGACTTTCTGAAGGACAACTTTGTGAAGGATATGAAGGAAAAGACCCAGGTGCTCATCATGCGGGTGCTCATCGTCATCTTCATCGCCATCTCGGTGGTCATCGCCATTGTGCAGTACCGCTCCAACGTGACCTTCATTGCCCAGCTTATGGGCATCTCCTGGGGGGCGCTGGCGGGCGCCTTCCTGGCCCCCTTCCTGTTTGGGCTGTACTGGAAAAAGGCGACGAAGGCCGGCTGCTGGGCCAGCTTCCTGTTCTCGGTGGTGGTCATGCTGGCCAACATGCTGGCGCCCCAGCTGTTCCCGGCGGTGCTCCGGTCCTCCATCAACGCCGGCGCCTTCTGCATGCTGGCCGGGCTGATTATCGTGCCGGTGGTCTCCCTGGTGACCCCCAAGCCGGACCAGAAATTAGTGGACGACGCCTTCTCCTGCTACGACCAGAAGGTGCTGGTGCGCCAGCGGGAGGCTCTGGGCGACGGCGAGTGACCTCCGTTTGGTCCAAAAACGGCAGTTTTTGGGCAAGAAAGTTCCTTTTCAAAGCCGGGCTCCTGTGGTACCCTGTACCCGGAGCCCGGTTTTTCCGGACCACACCATTTTTACGAGAAAGGACTGTGAGCTTCATGGTCATTGATATCCACACCCACACCTTCCCGGACAAGCTGGCCGCCACCACCATCCCCAAGCTGGAGGGGATGTCCCACACCCGGGCCTATGTGGACGGCACCGTCTCCGGCCTGCGGGCCTCCATGGCCTGGGCGGGGGTGGACGCCTCCCTGGTGCTGCCGGTGGCCACCAACCCCCGCCAGGTGGTCCATGTGAACGACAGCTCCGCCCAGATCAATGATCTGGGCCCGGAGACCGGGGTGTACTCCTTCGGCTGCATGCACCCGGACTTCTCCGATTACCGCGCGGAGCTGGCTCGGGTGAAGGAGCTGGGTATGAAGGGTATCAAGCTCCACCCGGTATATCAGGGGGTGGACTTTGACGACATCCGCACCCTGCGCATCCTGGACCGGGCGGCCGAGCTGGGGCTCATCGTTCTCACTCACTCCGGCCTGGACATTGGCTTCCCCGGGGAGGTGCGGGTCACCCCCAAGATGGTCCTTCACGCCATTCAGGAGGTGGGGCCCCTCACCCTGATCCTGGCCCACATGGGGGGCTGGCGGAACTGGGAAGAGGTGGAGGAGCTGCTGCTCTACGCGCCGGTGTATCTGGACACCTCCTACTCCCTGGGGAGCATCCGCCCCCTGGACGACGGCTACTACAAGCCCGAGGAGCTGCCCATGATGGGGGAGGAGCAGTTCCTGCGCATCATCCGCACCTTTGGATACGAGCGGTTCCTGTTCGGCACCGACAGCCCCTGGAGCGGCCAGCAGGAGAGCCTGGAGCGCTTCCGCGCCCTGCCCCTCACCGACGAGGAGAAGAACGCCATCCTGGGGGGCAACGCCCAGCGGCTGCTGGGGTTCCAGAAGCAGTAATCACAGCCAGACGGCGGCACAGAGCTATCCTGTGCCGCCATTTTTGCGTCGCTGGCAGCGGGCCGGCTGATTGCGGGGGGAGGGGCGGCGGAGAACTTCTTCCAGGATTGCTTGCAGGGGCGGAGAACTTCCACTATAATGGAGACAACAGAGATTCGCGGGAAAGAGGGGGAAAACAGGGGATGAAGCGAAGTAAAGGCGCGGCCCTGGCGGCGCTGTGTGGGCTTTTGTGCGCCCTCACCGCCTGTCAGCTTCCGCAGGAGCCCCAGGCTGTGGACGAGCCCGCCGTCTCCGCCTGGGCGGAGGGGGCCCAGACAACAGAGGAGAAACCGGAGCCGGAGCCCGCGCCGCTCCCGGAGCCGGAGCCCCTCACTCAGGAGGAGGCGGAGCAGATCTTGGAGGAGGTCATGGCCGGCTCCTCCGCCGTGGGGGTCTCGCTGACTGTGATTGAAGATGGGGAGGTGGGGGCCTCCGCCGCCTGGGGCTGGGCGGTCCAAGGCCAGCGGCCCATGACGGCGGACACCAAGGTGCGGGTGGCCTCCCTCAGCAAGACGGCGGTGGGCCTGTGCGCTATGGCCATGGCGGAGGACGGTCTGGCCGACCTGGACGCCCCCCTGGGGACATACTGGGGGGAGGGGGTCCGGGACCCATACGCCCAGACCCAGCCCTCCATCCGCACCCTCATGGCCCACGCCTCCGGCCTGAAGGATTTCGGCGTGACCCGGGGGCTGTCCAAGCTGAGGGGGACTTTGTCCAGCTCCTCCGCCTGGCGAAATGTGGAGCCGGGGACCTCTGGAGCCTGGTACTACAGCAACTTCGGCGTCTGCGTGCTGGGCACCACCCTGGAGCTGTCCTCCGGGCAGCTGCTGGACAGCTATTTTCAGAGACGCTTCCTGGAGCCCATGGGCATCCGGGCCTCCCTCCATGCCGGGAAGCTGGAGGCGGAGGAAGTGGCCGTCCTCTATGACGCACGGGGGAACGTGCTGCGGAGCCCCGGACAGCAGACGGGCCAGTCCGTCCCGGACGAGATCGGCCTGGGGGCCTCCTACTACCCGGGCGGGCTGACCATCAGCGCGGTGGACCTGGCCAAGCTGGTGTCCATTCTGGCGGGCGACGGGATGTACAACGGGGAGGCGCTCCTATCCAAACAGTCGGTGGAGGAGATGGAGGCCGTCCAGTTCTCCGTGGACCCGGGGGACGGCACCACCCCCTTTGACCAGTGCCTGATCCTCCGGCGGCAGGAGAATCTGCTGGGCCGGGAGGAGCTCTATTACCACACGGGCAGCGCCTACGGGGTGTACGCCCTGCTGTCCTATGACCCCAATACCGGGGACGGGGTGGTGGTCCTCACCACCGGAGCCCCCCGGCAGGTGGACGACCGGGGGCTGTATCAGCTGTGCGCCCGCCTGTCGGAACAATTATATGCCGCCATGGAGGAACATGAAGCATGAAAAAGACGCTCCTATCCCTGCTGCTGATTCTGGCCCTGCTGGCCGGGTGTGCCCCGTCCGGCGGAAGCTCCGCCCCGGAGGAGGGGGAGGGGGCCCAGTCCTCCTCCTCAGTCCAGCCGGTTCCAACCCCCGAGCCCGAGCCGGAACCGGAGCCCACGGTGGTCCGCCTGATGGCGGCGGGGGATGTGATGAGCCACATGCCCATCACCAACGACGCCTTTGTGGCCGCCTCGGGTACCTACAGCTTTTCCCACATGCTCCAGGACGCGGCGGAGCAGCTCTCCGGGGCGGACTACGCCCTGGCCAATCTGGAGACCCCTCTGGCGGGCGGGCCGGACTACTCCGGCTACCCCACCTTCAATGCCCCGGACAGCCTGGCCTCCGACCTGAGGGCGGCGGGCTTTGACCTGCTGTCCACCGCCAACAACCACAGTCTGGACCGGGGGACACGGGGGGTCTACCGGACCCTGGACGTGCTGGACCAGGAGGGGCTGGCCCACGCGGGGACCTACCGGTCCCAGGAGGAGCGGGACGCCTCCTCCGGCGTCTATGTGGCCGACGTGGGGGGCGTCTCGGTGGCCTTCCTGTCCTACACCTACGGGCTCAACGGCTTCCGCCTGCCCCAGGGGGAGGAGTACGCCGTCAACATCTTTAATCTGGACTACTATACCACCCTGTCTGACCCGGACTACGACCGGCTCCAGGCGGACCTGGAGGCGGCCCGGGCGCTGGACGCCGACCTGATCGCCGTCATTATCCACTGGGGGGTGGAGTACCAGAACGCCCCCAACACCTATCAGACCAATATGGCCCGCTTCCTGGTGGAGCAGGGGGCCGACCTGGTGCTGGGGAGCCACCCCCACGTGCTCCAGCCCTATGAGACCATCTCGGTCACCGGCTGGGACGGCCGGGAGCGGCAGGGATTTGTCTGCTACTCCCTGGGCAACTTCATCTCCAACCAGCAGGACCTGGAGACCCGCACCACGGCGGTGCTGGAGCTGGAGCTCACCCGAGACCCGGGGACGGGGGAGACCAGCCTCACCGACGTGAGCTATCTGCCCTACTACATGGTCCACCGAAATGGACAGCCGGCGGGACAGCAGCGGTATCTGGTGAACATCCACCAGGCCCTGGCCGACCAGGAGGTGGACGGCCTCCCCCTCACAGCCGCCGAGACGCAGGAGCTCCAGGCGGCCCTGGAGCACTGCCACGCCATTCTGGGGGCGGAGGACGACAGGGGCGCCGCCGGGCCGTGATGGGCGCGGAAGAAAAAACCGGTGGTTCCGGTCAGACACGGAAAAGAAAAGCCCGGGAGAGCACTCTGCTCTTCCGGGCTTTTAAAGACGTATTTTTGTTGGGGGATATTACTTCGCGTACTCGATGGCCTTGGTCTCCCGCAGGAGGTTGACCTTGATCTGGCCGGGGTATTCCAGCTCGTCCTCGATCTTCTTGGCGATCTCCCGGGCCAGGAGCACCATCTGGTCCTCGCTGACCTGGTCGGGCTTGACCATGATGCGGACCTCCCGGCCCGCCTGGATGGCAAAGGACTTCTCCACGCCGGGGAAGGAGGAGGTGATCTCCTCCAGCTTCTCCAGACGCTTGATATAGTTCTCCAGGTTCTCCCGCCGGGCGCCGGGCC
>ENA-ORUM01000874-ORUM01000874.1-human-gut-metagenome-genome-assembly--contig:-NODE-874-length-30273-cov-5.468595_pt1 | contig 30273 bp, 26 predicted proteins | sample MGYA00242083_ERZ509217 | MGnify/ENA primary metagenome ERZ509217 (study PRJEB26280, sample SAMEA2338831) | human gut metagenome | biome: human gut; feature: human-associated habitat; material: faeces...
GGATGGGGTTTGGGGAAGGGGGGAGAAACCTTTCTTCAGAAAGGTTTCTCCCCCCTTCCCCAATCTTCATACAAAACAAAGCAATGCGAATTAATATACTGACTCTGTTCCCGGAATGGTTTGCATCCCCGCTGGATACGGCGCTGCTCGGCAAGGCGCGCGAGGCGGGGCTTGTCGAATTCGATATCCTGAACCCCCGCGACAGGACGGAAGACCGCCACCATATCGTGGACGACCGTCCTTATGGCGGCGGGCCCGGCATGGTCATGATGCTGGAACCGCTGGTAAAGACCTTGCGGGAACTGGAAACGGAGCGGGGCGGAGCGGGGCGGATCATCATGCTCGCCGCCGCCGGTAAGCCGCTCACGCAGTCGCTGGCCCGCGAGCTGGCGCGGGAAGAGACGCTGACGCTGGTATGCGGCCGGTATGAAGGCATCGACGCCCGGCTCATGGACATTTTGCCGGTCGAGCAGGTCAGCGTGGGCGAGGCCGTGCTCAACGGCGGGGAGGCCGCCGCCATGATGCTGGTGGAGGCCGCGACTAGGCTCATCCCCGGCTTCATGGGAAAAGAGGAATCCGGAGACGACGAAAGTTTTTCGGCGGGCCTGCTGGAGTATCCGCACTTCACGCGGCCCGAAGTCTTTGAGGATGTGCCCGTGCCGGATGTGCTGCGTTCGGGCGATCATGGCCGTATTGCCAAGTGGCGGCGCGAGCAGTCGCTGCGGACGACGCTGCGGGTCCGGCCCGACATGCTGGACGGGGCGCCGCTGACGTCGGGCGACATGGAGTACCTGCGGGAAACGGTGGAGGTCGCTGGACGGCTCCGCCTTGGCCGCAACCTCCATTGTGCGCTGGTGCATTATCCCGTTTTCCTTGGCGATCGCAAAACCGGCGCAACCTCTTTGACAAACCTCGACGTTCACGATATAGCACGGTGTTCTCGCACATATGGACTGGGGAGTTTCACGGTTGTAACCCCCTTGAAGGATCAGCAGACCATTCTGGAAACGCTGGTCCGCCATTGGACGGAAGGGCCCGGCGGCGTCTCCAACCCGGATCGCGCCGAAGCGTTCAGCCTCGTCCGTATGGCTTCCGATGTGCAGGGAGCCATTGATCTTGTGGAAGCACGCACGGGACAGCGCCCGGTTCTGCTGGGAACCAGCGCGCGGGACAACGGCGTTATGACGCCTCAGGCTGTACGGGATCTGCTTGTGGACCGTCCGGTCCTGCTCCTTTTCGGGACAGGGCACGGGATGGCCCCGGAGATTCTGGATGCCTGCGACGGCATACTGAGGCCGCTGCGGTGGATGGATGCGTACAACCATCTCCCGGTGCGTGGGGCGGTCGCCATTACCCTTGATCGGGTGCTCGGCGACTGCTGTTAGAGCCTCTTCACGGCCGCGCCTTTGCGGTACGGTGCAATGCTCTGTGTTGATACCTCCCCCGGCGACGGGGCGAGAGAGCGCAAGCGACAGCCCGTTTCGGGAGTCACCGACAAACGAAGCGACATAACTTCAGGTTGCCCGTCAGACGGGGCAACGACTTCTTTGAGGAGAAGGACATGACCATCATCGAAAAGATCGAACGCGAACAGATGCGCCTTGATATTCCCGCTTTCAAGCCCGGCGACGCCGTGAAAGTGCACTTCCGTATCGTCGAAGGTGAAAAGGAACGTATCCAGGTGTTCCAGGGCAACGTGATCCGTATGCACCGCGGCACCGTGGGCGCTACCGTGACCGTTCGTAAGGTCTCCGACGGCGTGGGCGTGGAACGTATCTTCCCCCTGCACTCCCCCTTCATCGACCACATTGAGCTGGTGACCGAAGGCTCCGTGCGCCGCAGCCGTCTGTACTACCTCCGCGATCTCAAGGGTAAGGCTGCCCGTATCAAGCCCAAGAAGCGCTACTAGTTCCCCATCAGGGAAGAGGGGAGTTTTTCCCCGCAGTGAGGCGTTTCCCGCCCGGCGACGGGCGTTCTGGAAAAAGGGATCTTTCCTGCAAAGATCCCTTTTTCCCTTTTTGGTCTTTTGTTACGGAGAGTGTATGGCTGGCCGCAAAAAATCCGTATCCGTGCAGGAAGAGCTGCTTCTGTGCCCTTCCGCGAAGCCGGGCGACTGGTTCCCCGGCATACCCGTTTCGGCGGTTGCCGGGATCGATGAAGCCGGGCGGGGCTGCCTTGCCGGTCCCGTGGTTGCGGCGGCGGTGATTTTGCCCGAAGGCGCGGTTATTCCCGGCCTTGCGGACTCCAAGGTGTTGTCGCCTACCCGCCGGGACGGTCTGGCCGCCGAGATCGGGGCCGTGGCGCTGGCTTGGGGGCTTGGCGTCGTCTGGCCTCCCGAAATCGATCGCATCAATATTTTGCAGGCGACGCTCAAGGCCATGTGCCACGCCGCCAGCGTGTTGAAAGTCCGGCCCAAAGGGTTGCTCATCGACGGCAACCAGACGATCCCCGAGCCGCTGTTCCGGCAGCGCGCGGCGTGCTGGCCATCGTCCCCGCGCCAGAAATCCATTGTGGACGGCGACGCGCTGGTCCCGGTCATTTCGGCGGCGTCCATCATCGCCAAAACATTCCGTGACATGCTCATGGATAAGCTCGACCACCGCTATCCCGGCTATGGTTTTGCCAAGCACAAGGGCTACGGCTCCAAAGAGCATTTTGCCGCCCTGCGCGAGCTTGGGCCGTGCCCCATGCACCGGAAGACGTTCCGGGGCGTTTTGCCCGAACAGCAGACGGCGCGGCAGGGCTCGCTTTTGTGACCTTGCGGCAGGAAAAGGGGCGCGCCGGAGAGGATGCCGCCGCGGATTGGCTGAAAAAGGCCGGGATGCGGATACTCGCCCGCAATTGGCGCAGCGGTTCGTATGAACTGGATCTTGTCTGCCGGGACGGGGACGAACTGGTTTTTGTCGAAGTCCGTCTGCGCGGCAAGGGGAGCCTTGCTTCGCCCGAGGCGAGCATGACGCCCGCCAAATGCCGCAGCGTGGTCAAAGCCGCCCGAGCCTACTTGTCCGCAAGCGGGGAATGGGATGTTCCCTGCCGATTCGATCTTGTCTGCGTCCGTGACGCGGGCGCAACCTTCGAACTGGATTATTACCGCCATGTCTTTGACATCTCCGAAATTATGGGTAGTGGCGACGCCGCTTGGCAACCCTGGTGATCTTTCTCCCCGTGCGCGGGAAGTGCTGGAAGGCGCGGATATGGTCCTTGCGGAAGATACCCGCCGGGCGGGGCTGCTGTGCCAGCGCTGTGGGGTGAAAGCCAAGCGGTTCATGAGTTTTCATGACCATAACGAAGAGAGCAAGCTGGACGAAGTGCTGGGCCTGTTGAATGGAGGCCGGACGCTTGCGCTTATTTCCGACGCCGGGCTGCCGTTGGTGGCTGACCCCGGCTACCGGCTGGTCCGGGCCTGCCGCGCGGCGGGGATTCCCGTATCGGTGGTTCCGGGGCCGAGTGCGCCCGTGACGGCGCTCGCCGGGAGCGGCATCGCGCCGCAGCCGTTCGCATTTTTGGGGTTCCTTCCCCGCAGCCGCTCGGATCAGGAAAAGACGCTGGCGCCCTTTGCCAATCTGGCATTGACGCTTATCTTCTTTGAACGTAAGGACCGATTGAGCGAAACGCTCTCTGCTGCCCATGCCGTGCTCGGCCCACGGGAACTTTGCATTGCCCGCGAACTGACCAAAACGCATGAGGAATACCTTCTCGGGCGGCTGGAGGACGGCGTCCCGGCGGGCGTTGAGTTGCTTGGCGAGATCACGGTGGTGGTCGGACCGGCGGAGGCCGGAGGCGTGACGAACAGGGAAGAGGTGTTTCGCCTCATCGCCGAGGAGCGGGAACTGGGCGGTTCGCCCCGGGACGTTGCGCGCCGGGTGCAGACCCGGACGGCCGGATGGACGGTCAAGAGCATTTACGCGCTGCTGTCCGCAAGGAGGTAAGCTATGAGCGCCAAGAAATCGGGCGGCCCCCTTATTGGGGATAACCGTAAAGCCCGTCATATTTATGAATATCTGGAAACCATTGAAGCGGGTATTTCCTTGACCGGGCCCGAGGTGAAAAGCCTTCGTGCCGGGCAGGTGAACTTTACGGACAGCTATGTGGAGTTCAGGCGCGGCGAAGCGTGGCTGATCGGCCTGCACATTGCCCCGTATACGAATGCCGGGTACGTGGAGCAAAACGCGGACAGGCCCCGCAAACTGCTGATGCACGCACAGGAAATCGCGTCGTTTGCTGCGAAAGTGGAACAGAAGGGCCTGACCGTGGTTCCGTCGAAGCTGTATCTCAAACACGGGAAGATCAAGGTGGAGTTGGCTCTTGGACGGGGCCGCAAGCTGCACGATCACCGCGTGGAACTGAAGCGCCGTGCCGAGACCCGGGATATGCAGCGCGAATTGCGCGGATAACGGCGCCATCGGGAAGCATGACGGGAAGGGACGCTTTCGGAGCGCTTCGACAGCCGTGTTCCCTTTGGGATGTTCACGGGATGGAGGGGCATACGATGGAGGCGGCGTTTGGGAAAGCCCCGCTCATTTCTCGCAAAGGGAAAAATACGGATGCCCTGGGCCGTTTTGCTTGACAGCGTAAGGGGGATCCCGTATAGAGATTCCCGTTGCTACGGCGACCTTTGGGGATGTAGCTCAGCTGGGAGAGCGCAGCGTTCGCATCGCTGAGGCCAGGGGTTCAATCCCCCTCATCTCCACCAGAAAGACTTCTCAAGAACTCCCGTGAGTGCTCATAAGTGCTCACGGGAGTTCTTCTTTTGCCCTTTTCCCGTGCTCAAATGCGCTCATGTTTTCTCGATTGGAACCATTGCAGCTCACATTTTTTTGGGGCAACAATGGGGGCAACAGACGCTTTTGCCCCAAGGAGTTGCCCCAATGTCCCTGACAGATACGCGCATCAAGACTGCGAAGCCCGCTGAGAAAATCTACAAGATATACGATGCCGATGGGTTCCACAGGCCGTATATTCACAAGAAAGAAAAATAAAAATGGTACGTGGTCGCCTTGGTCGTCAGTTATCACTGACTCTCAGATTGGCGACGGCATCACTAACACCAACGGCATCATCCCCGTCCCCGAAGTCATTTCTTCCGGCACACAGTTACTCCCGCTTTTGGGGCTCCTTGCGGGGAGCCTGATGCGTGTGTGTTTGCACCGTCTGTGGACTCACACTGGTTGCTTTCTGTGAATGCAAGCCGATCGCGCACAGGCAAAGGCCCCTTTCCGTTGTCGAACGGGAAGGGGCCTTTGCCTGTTTATGGATATTCCGGAGTGCGGTGGTAACGCTAGGCGTCGTTTCGTGGCCCTCGGGGCATGAGAGGCATCCCTTTGCCACCCGAGGGCAGGGCCTTTGTTTCCGTTTCTGGCACTTCCCCGTACACGGCGAAGTGACCGCGCCCGGTGTTTTTGATCTGGTACAAGGCGGCGTCGGCCTTGGCGAACAGTTCGGCGTAGGTCTTGCCGTCACGCGGGAACAGGCTGATGCCGATGCTTGCCGAGATGACATAATCCTGCCCGAGGGAGACATGGGCGAGCTCGACGGAGAGCCGCCTGCATTTGGCTTTGAGGGTTTCGAGCCCATCGGAAAGGGAAATGTCCTTGGCGAGCACGACGAATTCGTCCCCGCCCGTGCGCCCGACGATGTCCGTGGCGCGGAACGTCGCGCGCAGGGTAGCCGCCACCGCCTTGATCACCGAGTCCCCGAACAAGTGCCCGAACGTATCGTTTGCGTATTTGAACTTGTCGAGATCCACAACGATGAGCGCGTGGTTCCTCCCCTCCTGCAACTCAAGGGAGACAAGGTGTTCCGTAGTGATCTTGTTGTAGATCTGCGTGAGCAGATCCGTGCTTGCTTCGTGGCGGAGGCGGTCTTCCTCGAGCTTCTGGTGGTGGATGTTCGTGAGCTGCCCGATGAGCTTGATGGCGCGCCCGGTTTCGTCACGGATGCTGCGGAAGCGGATCGAGTACCACTGATAGCCTGCTTCCGGCTGAAGCAGGCGGAGGGTGAGGGCATAGGAATCGACCCCCTGCTCAATGCGGCGATAGGCCTCCTGAAGCGTTTTCGCGTCCTCGGGCAGGAGCATGTTGAGCAGGTTGTCCTGATGCCGCCTGTAATTAGGGATGACCCGGGGCTTATGGAAAATGGTTTCGTAGCGTTCCGAGCACGTCATCTCGTCGGTGTCGTAGTCGTATTCGAAGATGATGTCGTTGGTCAGCTCCGCGACGATGCGGTTCCGCTGCTGTTCCAGCTCCAATGCCCGCATGGTGTTTTTCTGCTTGCTGACGTCCACGAACACGCCCTGAAATACGGGCACGCCGTCGCGGTGTCCCACGAGGCTGGCTTGGAGATAGATCCAGACGACACCACCGTCCCTGCGCAGGATGCGGTATTCGGTATGCACCGGGATGTTGCTTGCGAGGCTGGAACGGAACGCGCCGAGCAGGTGTGCCCGGTCGTCGGGGTGCACCACAAGCAGGGCTTCGTCGTGCACGTCCTGCTCATATTCCGCGTGGCTTCTCCCGGCAAGCGCGTAAAAACCGGCGTTTGCCCAGAGCACACGGAGGTTGTCCGTGAGTTCGAGCCGCGCCACCCCGCCTCTGACGCCGTTGATGACGGCTTCAAGCTCCTGCGAGGTTTCAGTCGCCCGGGCGCTGGCCTCTTCGGCCTCCCGTGCCCGTTCTTCCGCTATGCTGAAGCTTGCCTTGAGCCGCTGGACCATCGTGTTGAGGGCGCGGGCCAGCTTGCCGAGTTCATCCTCGCGCCGGATGTTTAGGGAACGATCGAGATCGCCCGAGGCTACGCGCTCGGCGAACTCCACCCCCTCTTGAAGGACACCGGTGACTTTACGCAGGATGAGGTAGATGAGCAGGGTGACGAGCAGCAGCGCGCCCACGCAGCTCAGGATGATGTCGCTGCGGAGGTTGCGTACCCCGGCGAGCATGGCTTCCTTGGATGCGGCGGCCACAATGATCCACCCGTTGGGCAGGGCCGTATAGGCGCTGTACATGATCTGCCCCTGCGGGTTCCTGTATTCCAGAAACCGATCTTTGTCCGCGGTGGCTTCCTTGATGAAGCGCTGTTCGGAGACATTGTCGGCGAACATCTTGTTACGGTCCCTGTGCATGATGACCGAGCCGCCCGGCGTGCAGACGAAAACGTACCCCATGCCGTTGAGGGTGACGGGATCGACGATAAGGCGCGTGAGGTGCTCCATGTTGATCGCGCCGACGAGCACGCCGGATACTTTGCCCCTGTCATAGATGGGGGTGGAGATGATGAACGCCTTTTCCTGCGTATAGGGAAGGACAAGCGGACCGTCGAGGGTTTGTGCGCCTTGCAGCGCCTTGTGGAAATAGGATGAGGTTTTCCGGCTGGTGGCGTTCTCGCCCGGATTGACGCTGGCGATCACGGTCCCCCTGCTATTGAGGACGGCCAGCCCGTCGATGCTTGGGAAGTCGAGCACGGCCCGCCGCAAATGACGGGTAAGGAGCTTGCTCCGTTCGCCCTCGGGGGATTCATCAGGGTTGCGGAGCAGCTCGATGATGGCGATGCGATCCGCCACTGTGAGCAAATGCTGGCGGGTGAGATTCATGACGGTGGTGAGTTCGCGCCCCACGGCGTCGAGCGTGGAAATTTCAAGGATGCGGGTAGCCTCGGCCACGGAATCCCGGGCGTCGCTGTATGCCTTCCATCCGATGAAGGACGTGGCGAGCGTCACAATGACGCTGATGGGAATGATCATGCGCGCGATAAGTGACATCGTATCTTTCTCGTGTTCAAAACCAGTAGGGGGGAGGAGCCCTGAAGGGCGAAGAGGGGGTTCGAGAGAAGATACGCGGGGAAAAGGAAATGTAAACTATAATCCGGGCGGAAGCGTTGCGGGGGCGAGGGGTGGCCGCCGGATCGGAGCGGCTAGGGGCGGAGAGGCCGTTTTGCTGAAAGGCGGTGTCCGGGCACCGGATCGGCCCGCAGGGGAGCGGGTGAAACGAAAGCCCCGAAAGCCGGGCTTTCGGGGCGAACCTATCCGCGCGTCTTGCGCCAGCCGTCAAAACGTTCCTGAAATATTTTTGAATCTTGCTTGGTCCGTGTGGATACCATCCAGAGGAAGACGCAGATTGTGAGGGCCACAAGGCCCACAAGGGCGAGCAGGATGTATACGATAACCGTCAGAATGGCAAAAATCGTTTCCATAGGGTTGCCTCCATGTCCAATCTTAGCAGAGAACGGCTCCGCGTCAAAGAGGGCACAAGGGTGCGGGCGGGGAAGGCGTAAGGGGGAAGGTTCCGGACATGCAGCCGACGGGATGGGGGACGGCCCGCCATACTGCGGCGTGCCCCAACATCCTTGACTTTAGCGTGTTCAGAGCTATTGTGGAGACAGAGGAAAAGGCGTTTCCTATCACTTCATTACGGAGGCATCATCTATGGAAGTGAAGAAGATTCTCTGTGCGGTGGACTTGGAAGACACAATTGCCCCTTCCGTTGAATATGCGAAGATGATGGCGTCCATGACCGGGGCCTCCATTTTGGTTGCCTATGTCATCCCGGCTCACACGCCGTATGAGGATGTGTATCTTTCCGTCAACAACCAGCCGAATGAAGTGAACAATCCCAACGAAACCATCCAGAAGTCCATGAACGACCTCTTGGCGGAACAGTTCGCCGGGATGGATGCCACGGGCGTCATTCTTGTGGGGCGGCCTTCCGAAGAGCTGGTAAAGCTGGCTGAAGAGAAGGGAGCCAACCTCATCGTCATGGGCACGCACGGGCGGGCGGGGTTTGACCGCCTGCTGTTCGGGTCCGTCGCCCATGAAGTGGTGCGGGCAGCGCCATGCCCGGTGATGACCGTCCGGCCCCTCATGCCGAAGAAGTAAGCGATAAGGGTGCCCTTCCGATTGGGGAAGGGCGCTTTTTTTACGCTCTGAGCCCATCCGGTCAATCGTTCTCCCCGGAAGGAGGCGCCTCCCGGCGCCTTGCCTGGGCGCTTCCGGAAAGGCGGGCTTTTTCCTGCTGCTTCAGTTTACGGTTTTCCGCGAATTGATTGACGATCATGGCGACGATGACCAGTGAGTACATGTACGCGATCAAGGCCACGAGGATGGTGGCGTTCTTGGCGACCCATGTATGGGGCGTGATGTCGCCGTAGCCGATGGTCAGGATGGTCACGTAGCTGAAATAGAACAGATCACGGAAACCCTGCCCGCCGGGCGTGAGCCCGGAAAACGAGCCCGGTTGGTGGAACTCCACGGCGACGAAGACGAAAAAACCGCAGTAGCCGATGAGGAGCAGGCCGCACAGCGCCGCGAGCACGCTTTCCCGGTCCACCAGCGGGGCCGTGTAGATCTGCCGGAAGAGTTCGAGCGTCACCCACCCAAAGAACACGACATAGGCGAATACAAGATACTCTCGCAGATTCAGGGGCGTGAAGCTGTCCAGCAGGCGCCCGACGATGAGCAGGCCGCCGAGGAAGATCAACAGGGTCAAGAGGTATCCCTTCCGCCGGATATCGAAGAGGGTGATCCCCGCGATGAGCTGGATCGGCAGGTAGATGGTCTGCGCGATGCCGTCGTAGATATCTTCGGGGAAGAAAATGTTGACGACGATCGTGCACAGGAGTGAAGCGAAGAGGAGGTCGAAACGGTACTTGTAGGCTTCCGATCGGATGTGGTGCGGATGCTCGGGCATGGACGGCGATCCCTCGTTGGAGGATTGAGCGGGTGTGCTTCCGTTCTTAGGAGAAAAATGCGCGGCGGTATAGGGGGATATCCGGAGATCCGCCGTGAAAATGAAGCAGGTATAAAAGAGGTTGCGGCCGGCCTGATTTGAACGTGATGAAAAGGGGAAGGGAGGCGTCCATAACCCCAGGGGCATGGCGGCGTTCCTCCGGTGGCCGGAAGCGCGGGGCGGCGGAAAAGTTGAAAAGTATGGCGGGAACATTTGCGAAATGCCGACTGGGCAGGTATGCTCCCACTGCGTCTGAGCGCGCCGGGGAGAGGCGCTTTCCTTGGCGCTGTGGGGATGTGATACGGGCGGTTCCGGGGGAGATCCGCCAGACAACGGAGGGGAATGGTGAGAGCGGTCCGCACCTTTCGGGGGAGAAACGTCTACGTTTTGTGCCTCCTTGGCATTTTTGCGCTTTCGGTTCTGGTCGCGCTCTCCTTTCTGGAGTTCAGGAGCGAAAACCGGGAACGTATCCAGGCCGTCAACAACGCCTATCTTGAAGAGATTGCCCGCCAGTCCAATCTCCGCATCTCCATCAGGATGAATGCCGCCATTGCCTATACGGCCATGTTCGCGGAGCTTTTTTCATCGGTTGAGCGCCTGACCGGGCCGGATGCCGCGGCTTTGCTGCAAAACATGGCGGGCCATTACGACTTCCACGATGTCCGCGTGTTCACGCCCGATGGGAAAGGCCGCGATTTGGAAGGTTCCGTCCGCGTGGAGCCCGGCGAGCCGTGGTTCCAGGACGTGCTGCGCGGCAATCACGACGTGCGTTTCATCCGTAACGGGCATGGCCCGGACAATCTGCTCTTTTATTCGCCCATCATCAGGGACGGGGAGATCGTCGGCGCGGTAGCCGGCGTGTATGATATGGCCATCCTCTCCCGGATCATGGATATGAGCTACTTCCACGAGCGCGGCTACAGCAATATCCTGACGTCCAGCGGCGAGTCGGTCACGACCTCGCGCCACACGTCGAACATCATCGGCGGCAGTGAAAACGGGCTGGAAGCGTTTGAAGCCAACGCCGTAATGCTGGACGGCTATACCTTTGAAGGGCACAGGACGATGCTCCGTGACGGGACGTCGGGTTTCATCCGGTTCTCCGTGGGCGGATACGGGCGCACGGCCTATATCACGCCGCTGGGCATCAACGATTGGCGCCTTGTGACCATCGTGCCCGACGCCGTCACCGAGGACATCTGCGATCCGATCAACCGGGGCGCGTTGTCGTTCTCCATCAAACTTTTCCTTGCTTTTGTGATGAGCGCCATGCTCATCAGTTTCATCATCTTCCGTACCCGGCGGGAGGTGGAGGGCGTGAATCAGGAAAGGGACTCGATGGCCGACATTTCACCGGGCGGCATCGTAAAGTGTACGCGCGATGATTTCCGGATGCTCTATATCAACCAGGGATGCCTGGAGCTTGCGGGCTATTCGCGTGAAGAGCTGGAAGACAGGTTCCAGAACGTGTTTCTTGGGGTCGTGTACCCTGAAGACCGGGATCGGCTTACCGCTCTGATGCGGGAATGCGGTTCGGAGCCGCTGCAATGCGAATACCGCATCGTGACGCGTTCCGGCGAAGTGCGGTGGATTCTGCACCGTATGCGCCTTGCGGTGGAACAGCGCGGCGCGGCGTGCCTCTATTGCAGCATGACCGACATCACGGACGCCAAGGAAGCGGAGTTGAAGCTCCGCATGAGCAACGAGCGTTTCCTGATCGCCATTTCCCATACCGACGACATGCTGTTTGAATATGTATACGCCACGGGGCGGATCATGCGCATAGCCGGGAAGGGGGCCTCCCTGACGGAAGCGTCGCTGTACGAAGCGATGGATGAGATCGGCATGGACGAAGAGAGCAGGAAGGCCATGGAGGGCGTCCTGGAGACATTGCGGTCCGGGGAAGCCTCGGCCTCCGTGGTGATGCGCTCCGGAAACGGCTGCAGCCGATGGTTCCGCGTCACGCTGACCAATCTTTTCGATGACGAGGGCCGCCCATACTCCGCGCTCGGCACGCAGGAAGACATTACCGAACTGAAGGAAGCCGAGCTCCGTTTTGCCCGTGAGGAGCGGTACCGGGAGGCCATGCTGTCCAAGACGATAGCGTCTTATACCGTGAACCTGACGCGGGACAGGCTGCTGTCCCGGTACGCGGATGGTGAAGAGCTGGGCGTGGAAGAGCCGGACGCGTCAGCCGCCGCACGGTTCCGCAAGGCTGTGGAGGTGTCCGTACACCCCGAAGATCAGCAGGGCGTCCTGCGTTTCTATGCCACGGAATCCCTGTTGCAGCTGTACGCGGCGGGGCAGGGGGAAACGTCGCTGGAATACCGCACGCTGCGCGGCGACACCTTCATCTGGGTGTCCGCCTCCATTAACCTGTTGAAAGATCCGGCCTCCGGGGATCTGCTGGCTTTTGGTTACCTGACGGACATCACGGAACGGCGGCAGCGCGAGGCTGAATTGGTCTATAAGTCCGAGCGGGACTTCCTGACGAAGCTGTATAACCGGTCCGCTGTGGAAAAACGTTTTTCCGAGTATGCTGCTTCGGCCTCTGGGGACGGATTGCTTGCCTTCTTCAGCATGGATTTGGACGGGTTCAAGAATGTCAACGATACGCTGGGGCATCTTGAGGGCGACACGCTGCTGCAATTGGTCGCACGTGAGCTGGAGTCGTGTTTCCGTGTGGACGACATTGTGGGCCGCTTGGGCGGGGATGAGTTCATTGCGCTCATGTATGGCGTCTCAACCCGGGAAATCATTGAGCGCAAGGCTGAGGAGCTGTGTGCGCGCATCCGGTCCATCCGCATGGCGCACCCCCGTTACAGCGGGGTTTCGGTAAGCATCGGCGTGGCCATTGCCCCGGAACACGGGGATTCGTTCGAAGAGCTGTATGCCAAGGCTGATGTCGCCTTGTACCACGCGAAGCAGGGCGGGCGGGATCGCTTCGTCATATACGGCGGGGAATAAGGCCCGGATTCCGCAAAGAAGGCGGGCACGGGCTGTTGACAGGAGCGCCGTGAGCATGGAAAATCGGTTGTCTGATGGGTGCCGCCGTCCGAGGGCTGGCGGGCCGAATGATTTGTATTGCCGGGAGACAGAATGTTGACGCTGGAAGAGATTCGTGCACATTTTCGACGGCATGACCCCGTGTCCTCCTCGTTGGGGATTGAGGTGCTGGACGTGGGAAGGGAGTACAGCCTTGTCGAGATGCCGCCGCATGGATGCCAGCTCAACGGCATGGGAGCGGTGCACGACGGAGCCGTTTTCGTTCTGGCGGATGTGGCGTTTGCGGCGCTTTCCAATGCGAACGGCCTATACTGCACGAATGCCCAGACCTCCATTTCGTTTGTGCGTTCCGGCCGCGTGGGGCCCCTGCGTGGGGAAGCGCGCGTGCTCCGTTCGGGAAAGCTGCTTTCCACATACGAGGTCCGGGTAACCGATGCCGAAGGGGGCCTTGTGGCCGTGGCGACCATAACAGGCTATGGCGTCGGCGCGCGGCTTCCTCTGGGGGATGCATAGCGTTTGCGGGTTCCGCATCGGGTGTTTCCGTTGCGGGGTGTACTCAAAGAAGGAGGAGGGTGCCGTGTCTGTCGCCGCCATGTGGTTTATTCTGGGCATAATCTTGCTGGCCGTGGAGCTGGTGTCTCCCGTGTTTGTGCTGTTTTTTTTCGGCCTTGGCGCGTGGGCGGCGGGGGTGACGGCGCTGTTCGTGGACGATCTGGCCATTGAAGTGGTCGTCTTCGGAGCCTCGTCCGTTGTGTTTCTCCTTTCGCTGCGTCGGTTGTTTGTCCGCAGCTTTCGAGGAAAGACGCAGATTTCATCGGATGCCGCGTCGGTGGGGCTGCCGAATCTGCACGCCGGGAAAATGGGGACGGTAACCCGGCCCATTCCGGTAAACGGGGTAGGGGAGATTTCGGTGGGCGGCAGTTTTTGGCGCGCGGTGTCCCCGGAAGCGCAGCCGGAGGGGGCGCAGGTGCGTGTCTTGGGGCATATCCCCGATGACGAACTGACGCTTGAAGTGGTTTCCGGTGGGGAAAACTCCCGGAATCCTGCGTAGCTATTCAAACATGGAGAGCATAATATGCTTGATTTGATCGGTTCTTCGTTGACGGTTTTCGTTTTCTTGGCGTTGCTGGTTATTTTCGTCCTGTTCAAGACGGCGCTTGTCGTGCCGAACCAGCAGGCGGTGGTGGTCGAGCGGCTCGGCAAGTTCCACGCCGTTCTGTTCGCGGGCTTCCATATCCTCATCCCCTTCATTGACGCCGTGGCCTACCGCCGCTCCCTGAAAGAAGACGTTCTGGACGTGCCCAAACAGACCTGCATCACGAAAGACAACGTGAGCGTGGATATCGACGGCGTGCTTTACCTTCAGGTGGTGAACCCCGAGAAATCCGCCTACGGCATCAGCGATTACATGTTCGGTTCCGTGCAGCTTGCCCAGACGGCTTTGCGTTCCGCCATCGGCAAGCTGGAATTGGACAGGACTTTTGAGGAACGCAGCACCATCAATCAGGAAGTCATCTCCGCGCTGGACGCCGCCACCGCGCCGTGGGGCATCAAGGTGCTGCGGTACGAGATCCGTGACATCACGCCGCCTTCCGGGGTCATGCAGGCGATGGAAAAGCAGATGCGCGCCGAACGTGAAAAGCGCGCGCTCATCGCGCAGTCCGAGGGCGAGATGCAGGCCCGGATCAATATGGCGGAAGGCGCTAAGGCCGCCGCCATCGCCGAATCCGAAGGCAAGTTGCAGGCGATGAAAAATCAGGCCGAAGGCGACGCCGTACTGATCCGGGCGGTTGCGCAGGCCACCGCCGACGGCCTTGCCACCGTCGCCGACCAGATGGAAAAGCCGGGCGGTACGCAGGCGGCGAACCTGCGCGTTGCGGAAAACTATCTGGAACAGTTCGGCAAGCTCGCCAAGGAGGGCAACACTATGATCCTGCCCACGGATCTGGCGAACATTTCCGGCCTCGTCAGCAGCCTCACTTCGGTGATCAAGCAAGCCAAGGCGTAAGAAAGAAATCACGAACAGGGCGGCTTCGGCCGCCTTTTTTGTTGTCTCCACGGGGGGCGGCGCGTAGGTGCGGGCGAGGCTTCGCGGGGCTCACCGGGCCTGCATGGTGGAGCCGTGAGCCTGGAACGGCGGTATTGTTTTGATTATAGCCCTTTATACTAAAAGGTTTTTTCCGTGCCCCATGCTACGGTCCTTCCATACCAAAGCATTGGAGGCTTATTATGCAGAATAAATGGCATGAACACTCCGTTGGCAACATCGTGGTGAATTTCCCTCTGTCTTCCGCCATATTCCGTGCTGCGGGCATCGACTACTGTTGCGGCGGTGGGCGTCTGCTCGGCGAAGTCATCAAGGAACAGCGCCTTGTCGACAGCAATATTTATAAAGCGCTGGATGAGCTTGCCGCCCGTACGGAAAAGCCCGCTGAGCCTTTCTCCGAAATGAGCGCCGAACGGCTCGTGGAGTTTATCCTGACGAAGCACCACAGCTATCTGTGGGGAGCGCTTCCGGAAGCGCATGAACTGATTGTGAACGTGCTCAAGGCCCACGGAAGGCGCCATCCCGAGCTCTACGACGTGTATAAACTGTTTGGCCAGTTGTCGCATGAGATGGAACCGCACCTGATCCGTGAAGAAACGGAACTCTTCCCGGCCATCGCCAACAGTGAGGCGAAGGAACACTGCCAAGCTCTGGTGCATATCCTGGAAGAGGAGCACGAAGCCGCGGGGACTCTGATCAAAAAGCTCCGCCATGCCACAAACGACTACAGCGTCCCCTGCGACGGATGCGATACCTTCCGAGAACTGTACAAGAAACTTACTGAAATCGAAGAAGATACCTTGCAGCACTACCATCTTGAAAACAACATCCTCTTCAAGAAAATTCTTGCGTAGTCCGTTGGAATCGTAAGAGGTTTACTCCTGTGGCGGACAGTCCGCCCGTCCGGAGTCTTCGCCGTGACTCAGAGGATGGCGTCTCCAGTTACGGGGTGGCGCTGAATCGAAGTCGGGCGGAAAAACGGAAGGAAGAGTGGTTTTTGCTGAAATTTCTTCCGAAAGGGCGTTTTTTCGCTTGCCAGCTCTGAATGTTTTGGGTATACCTCCCTTCCATGCCGAAGTGGTGGAATTGGTAGACACGCTAGGTTCAGGGTCTAGTGAAGGTTCCTTCATGGGAGTTCGAGTCTCCCCTTCGGCACCAACCAAGAATCCAATCAAGTCCCGCAAGGTTCAAAAAGCCTTGCGGGACTTGGCTTTTTGGGCAATGCTATGTCCAGCGAGGTGTCGTGGGAAACGGGGAGAACCAACAAAAATGACGGTATTTGCAGCGGTATGAGCCAACATGGAGGAAACGAGGCCCGAAAAATACCGTCCCCCTGCAACCCCTTGCCAGCAAAGGATTTTAGCCATGCCACTGACCGACATCATGCTCAGGAATTTGAAGTCCGACGGTACTCCGGCGAAGCTCGCTGACTCAGAAGGCTTGTACCTCTACCTCTCCGCTTCCGGCGGGAAATTGTGGCGGATGGATTACCGCTATGCCGGAAAAAGAAAGACGCTCAGCTTTGGCGCGTATCCCGCCGTCTCCCTGAAGGATGCCCGCCGCAAGCGCGACAAGGCCAAGGAACTGCTTGCCAACGACATTGATCCCGGCGCTCAGAAAAAGGCCGCCAAGGAAGAAGCCGAAGCGGCGGCGCGTGAACAAGCGTTGACCTTCTCCGTCGTCGCTCAGGAATGGTTCGCCACAAAGCAGGATTCCTATGCGGCGGCCAATATCAAGAAAAAACAATGGCTCATTTCCCTGCTCAATGAGCGGATTGGTGAAAAGCCCATCAGCAAACTTGTGCCAACCGATATTCTGGGCGCAATCAGACCGGTGGAAGCCGCGGGTCATTCGGTAACGGCGCATAAACTGGCCGAAACCGCCGGGCAGATATGCCGTTTTGCCCGCACCTGCGGCTATATCGTCTTCAACCCGGCTGACGGTCTCAAGGAAGTCCTCAAGCCAATCCAGACAAAGCATTACGCCACCATGACCGATCCCGCCGCTGTCGGCCATCTCCTGCGCTGCATAGACGAATATCAGGGCGGAGCCGTTGTCTGTTATGCGCTCAAGATATTGCCCTATCTGGCGTTGCGGAGCGCCGAGCTTCGCGGCGGCAGGTGGTCAGAGATTGATCTGGACAAGGCGCTCTGGATTGTGCCTGCCGCCAGAAGGGAAAACGCCAAGGATGGCGGCGGCATGAAGATGCGCATTGCCCATGCCGTGCCCCTGCCCACTCAGGCGGTCAGGCTGTTCCGCGAACTGCATCTGCTCACAGGTACAGGCGAACTGTGCTTTCCGGGACGGCATTCAGCCTCGCAATGTATTTCCGATATGGCGCTTTTGAACGGTATCCGCCGAATGGGTTTCAGCAAGGAAGAAATGACCATCCACGGTTTCCGCGCCATGTTCTCCACCATCCTGAATGAAAAAAAGCTGGAATGGGGCTTTGACGGCGACATCATTGAGGCCCAGCTTGCCCACAAAGAGCAGAATACCGTTCGGGATGCGTACAACCATGCGTCATATCTGGATAAACGACGTGAATTGCTTCAGAGGTGGGCTGATTATCTGGACGAATTGCGAAATCAGGATACATCCAATTCACTGAAATAATTCAGTAAGCAAAACTTTCAAATTTATGGCGTGGCGTTGCGGCAGATCGGCTGCGACGCCTTGCCGTTTTTATCTGCGCCCAAAAATTGCTTGCCACAAAAATTTTTCTCTTTTCCCTGCACCTCTATCGAACTGTATCGGACTGCATCGAACCACATAGCACGGTATCGTACTTCATCAACAATGTGGATTAATTGAATAAAAATGCTATAGCACTCCGTAAAGACCATTTTGATACGGAGGTAATGCTATGGCAACTCAAATACCCACCACAGGTTTTCTCAGGCTTCACCAGATTCTTGAATTTTTCCCCATCAGCAAAAGTGCATGGTGGAAAGGCTGTGCAACCGGCCGCTATCCAAAGCCATTGAAGCTTGGCCCGCGCACGACCGTCTGGCGCGCCGAGGACATCAAGGCGTTCATTGAAAACGCCGGTAAGGAAGGAGAAGGCCATGAATGATCTTCTCCACACTTTCCATGATGTGCTTGGTCAGCATGGCCTTGTCCCTGAAGAAATTTTTGCTGACGGCAATCTTCATCGTTGCCCCACAGAAGGCAAGCCCCATAAGCGGAATGGCGCGTATATAGCCCATCTGGACAAACCGGCCACTCTCTGGTGGTGCAACTGGGAAACCGACGACCAGGGCACGTTCTGCGCCGAAGAAAAGCAGACGCTTTCATTTGCGGAAATGTCCGCATGGCAGGAACGCCAGCAATCCATCCGGCGACAGCGGGAAGAAGAATGTACCAGACGCCATGCGGAAGCGGCCCAGCAGGCCAGACAGGAATGGAATGCGGCAAGAGCGTGCGACGCCAGCCATCCCTACTTGCGGCGCAAGGGCATTCCAGCTTTGGAAGGCATACGGCAATCGCGGGACGGTACTCTGCTTATCCCGGTTCTGGATGCCGCAAACAATCTGCAAAGCCTGCAACGCATTTACTCTGATGGAACCAAGCGTTTCCTCGTTGGCGGCAAGGTTTCAGACGGCAGGTTCATCATTCCGGGTCAGCCGGAAAAGTCGATAGCCATCTGCGAAGGCTTTGCCACTGGCGCAAGCATCCATCTTGCCACTGACTGGACGGTCTATGTGGCCTTTTCCGCAAATAATCTTGCACCAGTTGCCAAGAGCGTAAAAGAACAGTTTCCAGCCAGCTCAATCATCATTTGCGGCGACAAAGACGAAACCGGACGCAAGAGAGGCGGAGAAGCGGCCCGGCTCGCAAACGCTCAACTTGTGCTTCCCCACTTTACCAGCGGCAATGGCACAGATTTCAATGACCTCCACCAGATTGAGGGCCTTGAAGCCGTCCGTTCTCAACTGGAAGCAGCCCTGACCAAACAGCACGGTCTTGTCGCCCTGGACATGAGCGAGTTTCTGTCCATGCAGATACCCGACCGGGGTTACCTTCTATCGCCCATCCTGCCGGTTCAGGGAATAGGCATCCTTTATGCCCCGCGAGGTGTGGGCAAGACCTTCGCCGCCCTGAGCGTGGCCGTGGCCGTCGCCTCCGGCGGCGCGGTGTTCAACTGGCGCGCGCCCATGCCCAAAAAGACGCTCTATGTGGACGGTGAAATGCCCGCCACGTCCATGCAGAGCCGTTTGTCATCCCTTGTGGGGGGTATGTCCATCCCGCCGCAGGCGCTGAAAAACCTTTCACTCATCACGCCGGACTTGCAGCCGTGCGCCATGCCGGATTTGTCCACGCCCAACGGGCAGGCCATGATTGAGCCTCTTCTGAAAGGCGTGGACATGGTTGTGCTGGACAATATCGCAACACTCTGCCGCACGGGCAAGGAAAACGAATCGCAGTCTTGGCAGGCCATGCAGGCGTGGCTTCTGGATCTTCGTCGCAGGGGCATCACCGTTCTCCTGATTCACCATGCCGGAAAGTCTGGCGACCAGCGCGGCACCAGCGCCAAAGAGGACATCATGGATACAGTCATCAGCCTCCGCAGGCCCAGGGAATACGCAATGGCCGAAGGCGCGAGGTTTGAGGTTCATCTGACCAAAGCCAGGGGCATTCTCGGCGATGACGCCAAGCCCTTTGAGGCCAACCTGATTACCGAGGGCAATGCCCTGCATTGGCAGGTTCGGGAAATTGAGGACGTGGAGATGGAGGAGCTGAAAAGGCTCTTGGATGAAGGCTACAGCATCCGTGACTGTGCCGAGGAAATGGGCAAATCGAAATCGGCTGTCCACAGAATGAAAAGAAAACTGGAAGGTCTTGATTGAGCCTATTTTCAGGTGTCCCGCTGTACCGGTGCTTAAGCGGCGGTACAGCGGGACACCTGTTTCCTACAGGATAAGGAAGTTTCATTATGTCCACACTCGTCCTGCACATGAGCAAGTTCAAAAAGGACGCCGTTCGCGGCATTCAGTCGCACAACCGGCGTGAACGCGAGAGCCATTCCAACCCCGACATCGACTACAGCCGAAGTGCGGGAAACTACGACCTTCATGAATCAACCTCCGACAGCTACGCGCAGGCCATCCAGAATCGCATTGACGACCTGCTCATGGTCAAGGCTGTCCGCAAGGACGCCGTGCATCTGTGCGGCCTGATTGTCAGTTCGGACAAATCGTTCTTCACCCGCATCGGCAAAGACGAAACCAGGCGCTTTTTTGAGGAAGCCACAACCTATCTCACTGATTTTGTCGGCAAGGAAAATGTCATCTCTGCGATGGTTCATATGGATGAAAAAACGCCGCACATGCACTTCCTTCATGTGCCGGTGACGCCGGACGGACGACTCAGCGCCAACAGCATCTATACCCGCGCCAGTCTGAAAAAACTGCAAACTGAACTCCCCCTCTATCTACAAGGCCGTGGCTTCGAGATTCAGCGCGGCGTCGAGCAGAAGCCCGGTTCCGCGAAAAAGCATCTGGATACGCGTGAGTTCAAGCAGCAACAGGAGGCCCTGAACAATCTGATTCTGGAATCCGAAGAGCTTGCTCAAAGTTCCCGGCAAATTCTTGATGCTCTGGAACAGCGTGAAGAAGAACTGAAAAAGAGCATTGAAATGTATGAGCAACAGGCTGAGGAGGCGGAAAAAATTCTTCGGGAAGATTCATCTCTCCCCAAGGCATCCCTTTTCAATTACCAGTCCGTGCTGAAAAAAGCATCCCTCATCATTGCCGAGTTGAAAAAGGCGCTTGCCGTCACGCACATTACTCAGAAGCAAAAAGAAAACCTGCAAATGGAAATGGAAGAGTTACGCGAAAAACAGACACAGCTTGAAGCGGAATACACGGCTCACAGGAAACAAAGCCATGAGGAAAAGGTGGAGCTGGAGGCGCAGTTGAAAAAAATGAAAAAGGTCATGGCAGGTTATCAGGAGTTTTTGCGTCAGCCGGAAATCCGCCCGCTGCATATCGACTTTGTGGAGCGCAAGCGAGCCGAACAGCTCCAGCGTCAGCAGGAAAAGGCACAGCAGGAGCGAGAGCGTCAGGAAGAGGAAGGCCGCCAGCAGGCCGAGCATGACCAACACATCCGGCAAGAGCCGGAAGCCGTGCCGGAACGCCGTCGCTCAAGGATGCGCTGACCATCCGCCGGGAATCTCGACTCAAAGGCGAGTCATAGCCCACTATGGTTTTCTGGCGAAAACCAGTGGGCAAGCGTGCCGCTTGACCGCCAAAGGCAAAAGACAAATCGGGGAGATGCCCCCGTCACCCACAGGAGAAAACATCATGAGCATCACTGCCAGCCATGTTCCGGGTAGGGACGAGCTTCATTTTCTGCTCAATCAACGCCCGTTCTTCCTCTGTTACCCTGAATTTGATTTGCACTGTCCGTTTCCTGCCGTCCATGCGTTCACGCTCCTTTCCGTTTTTTAGAGGGTTTGGGACACTTCCCAACAAGCAATTTTAGTCCGACACGCCGCAGCGCAGGAGGGCGAAAATACGGAAAGGGTACCCCTTTCCTATGCTTGCTAAGAAACTTTCTCCCTTTATCCCTACTACGGAAGAAACCTTGATTTTGCCAAACTTACGCAAAAGAAAAACGCTGCAATCTGCAAAGATTACAACGCTTCCTAAAATCCATATTCAATTTTGTGGGACGTTCTCATTCGCCCTCTTTTTCGACTTCCGCTATCTCTTTTGCGGTGGCTGTCACAATCCGAAGCCCCGTATCGCTTATCCCGTCGAGCAGCGCGTCAAGCTGCCGCCGCTGTGTGTTCTTTTCGGCGGGTTTGTCTGAAAGGAACTGGTCTACGGATATATTGTAACGGAGCATAAGCTCAAAGAAAATCTGCAAACTGGGGTGTTGCCCGTTGTTCTCTATATTCGCAAGGTAGCGGGGAGAAATAAACATTTCGTCGCATACTTTCTTACGGCTCTCTTTTCTGTCCGTTCGCGCTGCCTTTATTGCTGCTCCAAAAGCCTTGAAATCATATTTTGGTACTGGTCTTTTAGCCATATTCATTCACCCAGTTACATTTTACTGTTCCTCTTTTCTGTTGGATATGCTTACACAATTCCTATTATGAACTTAAATACTTCTCAATATTCACAGACTGTTTATTGCTTTTGTTCGGCTCTCCGCATATAATATAGATTGATAGATTATGTGAAAGGACGGTTTAAGTTATGGAATATATGTCATGCCCCGAAGCAGCCCGGAAATGGGGAATTTCAGAAAGACGGGTACAAAAGCTATGCGAAGAAAACCGCATATCCGGTGTTTCAAAAATTGGCTATATGTGGCTGATACCAAAGGAAGCCGAAAAGCCCGCTGACGCAAGGAGAAAGGAGTTTAAGCATGAATAATCTATTACTACTGGAAGATGATATTAGCTTAATCGACGGTTTACAATACTCTTTAAATAAAAACGGATTTCATGTTGATATTGCCCGTACTGTTGAAGAAGCAAAAAATTCTTTAACGGATATAAATAAGTACGATTTACTCATTCTTGACGTGACGCTTCCAGACGGAACGGGATTTGATGTCTGCGAAAAGGTTAGAAAGCAAAATACACAAATCCCGATTATCTTCCTCACCGCGTCCGATGAAGAAGTCAATGTAATCCGGGGCTTGGATTGTGGCGGGGACGATTATGTTACGAAACCTTTTAAATTAGGAGAACTATGCTCCCGTATTCGTGCTTTGCTGCGTCGTGCAGGAGTATCTTCACAAGATAAAACAAACATTCTGAAATGTGGCGATATATCTATTGACCTACTGGCAAGCCGTGTATTATTGAATGGCAGAATATTAGAATTAACAAATGCGGAATACCGCCTGCTCTGTCTGTTAGTACGCAATGCAAACCGTGTTATTTCAAGAGATATTATTCTAAATGATTTGTGGGACGGGACAGGAAATTTTGTTGACGATAATACTTTGTCCGTTTATATCCGTCGGCTCCGTGAAAAAGTCGAAATCGACGCTTCACACCCGCAGCATTTAATCACTGTTCGCGGATTTGGCTATCAATGGAAAGAGGTGGAAGCATGAGTATATTCCGTGACAGGCAAGTTAAATTTTTTTCAATTTTTATCGTGCTATATATTGCTCTGATTTTTTGCGTGGGCGCGTGGTTTTGTCAAGCTCAAATAACTGCTTCAAAATCTATGTATCTGGAACACAATAGGGCTATTATATCTGCTTTATTGGAACAAGGAATATCAAAAGAAATAATTGCTAATGCGATTTTTTCCACAGATACAAGTGTGGCCGGAATAGAATTATCAAATTATTTGGGAATTACCTCATATACAATAGGAAGTACGCTTCCTCATTTTTCTCAATTTCAAAATCAGTTTTGGCTTATGTTTTTTGGAAGCTGCACTTGCATGATAATAGTTTTGTTAATTGGAATTATTTCTTTCCTGCGGATTAGGAATAAGTTATATCAGCGGGCAGAAAAAATCATAGACAACTACATTAACAATGACTATTCTTGCCATTTGCCACAAGACAGCGAAGGGGAAATTTTTCATTTATTTGCTTCTGTTGAGCAGCTTGCTACTATGCTTCAAGCCAAAAACGAAACCGAACATAAGACAAAGGAATTTCTGAAAAGCACAATTTCAGATATTTCACATCAGTTAAAAACGCCGTTGGCAGCTTTGATGATGTATCAGGAAATCATAGAATCCGAGCCGGATAATACTAATACAGTAAAAGAGTTTTCACAAAAAATCGGAATTGCTTTAAAACGAATGGAACAGCTCATTTTATCTATGCTTAAAATTACACGTTTAGACACGGGGAATATTCTTTTTGATAAACGTGCCTGTTCCGTACAAGAACTGATTAAAAATGCTATTAGTGAACTTACTACAAGGGCTACACAGGAGAAAAAGCAACTTATTGTACAAGGCACCCCTAATCAAACTGTAATTTGCGATATGGATTGGACAAGCGAAGCGATTGGAAATCTTGTAAAAAATGCGTTAGACCACACAGAAGCAGGAGGAGTAATAGAGATTACTTGGGAAAGTACGCCAACTATGTTAAGGATTTTAGTTTACGATAATGGAAGCGGTATCGCACCGGAAGATATACACCATATTTTCAAACGCTTTTACCGCAGCAAATATTCTCTTAATACTCCAGGAATTGGATTAGGATTACCTCTTGCAAAATCTATTATAGAAGGACAAGGTGGGCTTATTTCTGTTCAAAGTGTTTTACATGAGGGAACCACCTTTTCCGTTTCTTTCCTTACGAAATCGTAAGGTTAAATTCACCGGGTTGTAAGCTGCCTCTGCTATCCTTTGAGAAAAGGAGGTTATCAATATTATGGAGATTTTAAGAGTTGAAAATTTGTGTAAAACTTATGGAAAAGGCGAAGCAGAAGTTCAAGCCTTGAAGAATGTGTCCTTTTCCCTTGAAAAAGGGGAATTTGCTGCTGTTATAGGCGAATCTGGTTCTGGAAAAAGTACCTTGCTTAACTGTATCGGTGCCTTAGATACACCGACTTCTGGTTCCATTTTTATCGACGGACAAAACCTGTTTTCCATGAAAGAAGAAAAACGAACAATTTACAGACGACGAAATATCGGTTTTATCTTCCAGTCTTTTCAGCTTGTATCTGAGTTGAATGTAGAGCAGAATATTGTGTTCCCGCTGTTGCTGGACTACCGAGAGCCAGACCAGAAAAGGGTAAATGAAATTCTTGATTTGCTTGGACTGACCGAACGCCGCAAGCATTTACCGAGCCAGTTATCCGGAGGACAGCAGCAACGAGTAGCTATTGGAAGGGCATTGATAACACAGCCAAAACTAATTTTAGCAGATGAACCGACAGGAAACCTAGACAGCAAAAATAGCCAGGACGTTATGGATATGCTGACAACGGCTTCTCGGCATTATCAGCAGACGATTTTAATTATTACACATAATAAGAATTTAACAGCTTCCGTAGATAGAGTATTTCAAGTAAGTGACGGTGTTCTTACAGATTTAGGAGGGATTGCAAATGAAACATTATCTTGAACTTGTCCCTATCTCTGCGAGAGTACATCGGAAACAGAATAGAATGTCTATTTTTTGCATTATTTTAGCTGTATTTTTGGTAACAACAATTTTTGGAATGGCTGATATGTTTATTCGTAGCCAAATATTGCAGGCTCAAATAGACGGAGGTAATTTTCATATTGGCATTAAAGATATTACTGACGAGGAAGCAACACTAATTTCAAGGCGTCCAGATATACAAGCTGCTGCCCGCTATGGTGTTTTGAATTTCAGAGGTGATGAAGGTTATACTTTTGAAGGAAAGAATGCTGTAATCGTTGGTTGTGATGAAGAATACATGACAAAACTAATGGTAGATATTATTGAGGAAGGCAATTTTCCCCAGAATAATCAACAGGTTATGATTACACTTAACGCAAAAGAATATTTAGGGTTGCAAATTGGAGATACGGTGGCAATAAATACACCAGACGGTACCGAACTTCACTATGAAATTTCCGGTTTTTGTAATGACGCTTCAAAAACAATGAGTGAAGATTCGTATGGTTTTTTTATGACAACTTCTGCTTTTCGAGAAATTTATCCTACTGAAATGAGTGATGAATTAGCAGACTATAACAGTATATTATGTGTTCAATTTTCAGACTTAAAGAATATACAAAATACAATCAATAATTTAAAAGAGAAATGTCATCTTTCTGATGAACAAGTTTCTGAAAATACAAAATTACTTGGTTTATTGGGACAAAGTTCTAATTCTTTTATGGTTCAGATTTATATGTCGGCGATTATCTTATTTTTATTAGTTATGTTCGCAGGTATAATTATGATAGCAAGCAGCCTAAATAGTAATGTAATGCAACGAACTGAATTTTTTGGACTAATACGCTGTATTGGTGCAACACCAAAGCAGGTAATGAAATTGGTAAACAAAGAAGCTCTTAGTTGGTGTCGTTTTGCTATCCCAGTTGGTGTCGCAATGGGTATTGTTGTCGTATGGGTTTTATGTGCTGTTTTGCGTGTGCTTAGTCCAGAATATTTTGGAGCTATTCCTACTTTTAGTTTTAGTCTACCCAGTATTGTGGCCGGAATTGTAATAGGTTTATTGACAGTTTTGCTTGCAGCTCATTCTCCTGCCAAAAAAGCTGCAAAAGTTTCACCGCTGATGGCTGTTTCCGGAAACGCCTTTAATCTGCGTCCAGTCCGAAAAGCTGTAAATACAAAAATATTTAAAGTGGAAACGTCACTTGGCATTTATCATGCAATATCAAGCAAGAAAAACTTTATTTTAATGGTACTTTCTTTTTCTATAAGTATCGTTCTTTTTTTGTCGTTCGTGGTTGCAATAGCTTTTACAAATCATACTTTAACACCATTACGCCCTTGGACTGCCGACATATCAATTATAAGTCCTCAAAATACTTGTTCTATTGATAATTCAATACTTGAAAAATTAGAAAAAAATCCGATAGTCAACGCTGCTTATGGTCGAATGTTTTCTTATGATGTACCGACAACAGTAAATGATGATAGCGTTACATTAGATATAATCTCATACGAACAAAAACAATTTGATTGGGCGAAAGATTACTTGTTGCAAGGTTCTATCAAAGTTGTGCAAAATGAAGTCAATACCGGGCTAATTGTATATAGTCCAGAGAATAATATTGAGGTAGGAGATACAGTAAATTGCAGGATTGGGGAAAAATCTACAGAAATCCAAATTGCCGGAATATTATCGGATTGTCCATTTAATACAACGAGTAATGGTATTCTGATTTGTTCTGAAAATACATTTCAAAAAATAACAGGGCAAAATGAGTACACAGTAATTGATATACAGCTAGATAAAAATGCAACTGATACAGATGTTAATGCCCTTCATCAAATGATAGGAAATGATTTCACATTTTCCGATGAACGTATGGGAAATGAAAGCACAAGGGGAATTTATTATTGTATGTGCTTATTCCTTTATGGATTTTTAGTGGTAGTTGTTTTGATTACTATATTTAACATTATAAATAGCATTGCATTGAGTGTTGCAGCAAGAACAAAGCAATATGGAGCATTTCGGGCTATTGGGGTAAGCACAAAACAACTTGCCAAAATGGTAATAGCAGAAGCAGCGACTTATACGGTTATGGGAACCGTAGTAGGAAGCATTTTCGGGCTGGCTTTTCATAAGCTCTTATTTGGAATGATGATAACCTATAATTGGGGTGATACATGGAATATTCCCTGGAATGAACTGGGAATTATTGCTGCGATTATGTTTTTTTCAATTATAGTTGCAGTATATAGACCAGTTAAAAGACTTCGTAAAATGTCTATTGTAGAAAATATTAGCGCACAATAATCTTTCATAATCTCTTGAGAGGGCAGCTTCAAAAACTGTCCTCTCTTTTTCTACCTTACAAATCCGTAAGCTAAAATTCATCTTAAAGTAAGCTGACATTGATAGAATAAAGCAAAACAAAATATTTGTTCATTATCTGCCGGACGACGGCAAAAGAAAAAAGCCGTCGCACAGCAGACATATTTTCGCGTGCATTTCTAAATCCGGCGGCTTTGATTTTCAGAGCCGCCGTTTCTTTTTGTCTATCATAAACCTACGACGACCCTTAGCCATGTAGAAATGGCGGCTTTAGGAGGTAGCCGCCATGTTGCATAGAGCGTATCGACAAAATTCCACAAACTTCTACACATCAAAAAAAGCCCGGTCACCGCCGGGGAATATTCCACCCTTAAATATGAACTTTCAAATCATCTAAATACTTTTAATATTTCCTTTGCGCCTGTCTGCGCCTTGCAGACAGGCGTATTTTGTTTGCTCAAAAATTTTTACAAAAAATTAATAATTAAATTATGTAAAATGACAAAATGCTGAGAAAACGAGTGATAATATTGACTTTATTTGTATAAACGATATAATCGAAAATATGAAAGCGCTTTTAGAAAGAGAGAACGGATAGGAAAAGAAAACAAAAGAATAACAGGAGGCATTTATGGAATATGTAATTGGAATTTTGTTATTGGTTTCCTTCTTCGGACTGGTTGTTTATGCAGTACGCGGAGGAAATCTAATGCTAGGCATTTTCGTGATGGGCGTCATCTGGACAGTACTCCCAATGATCGGAAATACATTCGCTACCAACCCGGATTTCATTACGGCTAATAAAGATGCGGTAAGTATTACCTGGATTGAGGCACTGGAAAAGACGTTTCAGAGTGGTCCGGAAGGATGGGGAGCGACACTTGTAAACGTCATCTTTGGCGCATGGTTCGGACGTGTCCTGATGAACACGGGAATCGCTTCTACCCTGATTCGTACAACGACAGAGCTTGGCGGAGACAAACCGGCACTGACCTGTATTCTGCTTTGTGTCGTGACAACCGCATGCTTCTCATCTATATTCGGGGCAGGAGCAGTCGTAGCAATCGGAGTTATTGTACTTCCCATTTTCATGTCCCTTGGAATCCCGAAGGTACTTGCAACCTGTGCGTTTATGATGAGCGTCGGCGCCGGAATGTTTGTCAACCCGGTACTATACGGACAGTACTCTGCATTCTTCCTTGATGAAAATGGAAAGACACTCTATTCTTATGAACAGCATACATCCTGGGGGATCTATGCACTTCTCATTCAGGTGGCATTTATTATCGTGATGGTATTGGTACTATCCAGGCAGAAAAAAGTACATACCTGGGCGGCAACCGTTCCGGTAAAGAAGAACAGAAGAGGGGATAACGCTCCGGGAATCTCTTTGATTTCCCCGATTATCCCGGTTGTGCTTTTGATTGTGTTCAAAGTTCCGATTATCCTTGGATTTATTATCGGAAGTCTTTACGCACTCGTTACCTGCAAGAAGATCAAGAATTGGGGGCAGACCTGCCGGATGATTAATAAAGATTTCTTCGACGGCGTGGTAGATACCGCTCCGCTGGTAGGATTTCTGCTCGTACTTCCGATCTTTAACAAGGCGGCAGAACTCTGTGTCCCGTATTTCAACGCTTTGCTTGGAGGAATTATCCCGAACAATACGCTGGTCATCAGTATTGTATTTGCGGTTCTGGCTCCGATCGGAATGTTTCGTGGGCCGCTCACCTTATTCGGATGCGGCGCGGCAACACTTGGTATTCTGAAAGGAATCGGATTTTCCACAGCATACCTTGCGCCGCTGATTATCATACCTAGTACGGTTATGAATGTATCCTGCTGTATTACACAGTCTTGGATCGTATGGGGTGTAAACTACACGAAGGTTGCTACAAAGGATTTCCTGAAGCTCAGTGCAGTATCCGGATGGATGATCTGCATCATCCTTCAGGCAATGGTTTACTTGATGTTCGGTTAGGATCATGGATGGAGGAATCACAAATATGGAAAGAAGAAAAGTCAGAATGGGAATTGACGTCGGTGGTACACATACAAAAGCAGTGGCAATCGACAATGCTACCCAGCAGATCATCGGAAAGTCCTCTGTCAAGACGACGCACGATGATGAAAAGGGTGTGGCGGCCGGAGTTGTGCAGGCATTTGAAAACTGTCTGAAAGAAAATAATATTGATCCGAAGGATGTAGTGTTCGTCGCTCACAGTACGACACAGGCAACCAACGCCCTTATCGAAGGAGATGTGGCAAAAGTCGGAATTGTAGCATCCGCAAGAGGCGGTTTGGAAGGATTCCTGGCAAAAGCTCAGACAAAACTCAAAGACATTGATCTTGGATCCGGAAGGAAAATTGAGATTACAAGCCGTTTCATAAAGGAACAAGACTTAAACCATGATTCCATCAAAAAAGCGGCGGAAGATATGAAGCGAGAAGGCGCGGAAGTTATCGTAGCGTCCGAGGCGTTCGGCGTAGATGATATGAGCAGTGAGAAAGCGGTTTACGAAGTGACGAAAAAAGAAATGGGAATGGAGACCAGCATGGCGTCTGATATCACCAAGCTCTACGGACTCACGAGACGGACAAGAACGGCGGCGATCAATGCCAGCATCCTCCCGAAGATGCTTAACACAGCGAATTCTACCGAGGCAAGTGTCCGTGCGGCAGGCGTGGAAGTGCCACTGATGATCATGCGTGGTGATGGTGGTGTTATGGAGATCAACGAGATGAAGAAACGTCCCGTACTGACCATGCTTTCCGGACCGGCAGCATCTGTTATGGGATCTCTCATGTACCTGCGAGCCTCCAATGGTGTGTACTTTGAGGTTGGTGGAACGACGACCAATATCGGTGTGATTAAGGATGGCCGCCCTGCCATCGATTACTCTGTCGTTGGCGGACACCGGACATACATTACTTCCCTGGATGTTCGTGTACTTGGTGTGGCAGGAGGAAGTATGATACGCCTCTCCAAGAGCGGCGTATCTGATGTGGGACCCCGTTCCGCACATATTGCCGGACTTGACTATGCAGTCTTTACACCGGAAGAAGAAATCGTAGATCCGAAA